>Ga0187833_10000170_pt1 | contig 73144 bp, 64 predicted proteins | sample ETNtaG_37_FD_167968 | JGI IMG/M metagenome (GOLD analysis project Ga0187833, IMG submission 167968) | Marine microbial and viral communities from oxygen minimum zone, Eastern Pacific Ocean - ETNP2014_SV_400_PacBio MetaG (Illumina Assembly) | ecosystem: Environmental > Aquatic > Marine > Hypoxic... | reverse complement strand
ACCAGCCGGAATGTCTACTGCAAGAACCGGTGTGCCGCTGGCGTTGATTGATTCAATCACCTGACGATACGAGCTCCTCACTTCCCCTTCAGCACCAGTTCCCAATAAGGCATCAACTATCACGTCAATGCCATCACCTATCTCCTCCACTTCTGAAACCGAAACTATTTTTGCTGCTGAAGCTTTGCAAAAGTCGTAAGCTGCGGTGGCATCTTCAGACAGTTTGTTGACGTCACCAACGACGATAGCTTTCGTATCAAGCTTTTTTTCAGCCAACAGTCCGGCAACGATATAACCATCACCCGCATTGTTACCGCTGCCGCAATATACGTTAACCGTTTTTGCTTCTCCCCAGCGCTCAATCAAAGTATCTACACACGCCTCCGCTGCTCGTCGCATCAACGTCAGCCCAGAAATACCCCGGGATTCAATAGCAATACGGTCAAGTGCCCGAACTTGTTCTGCGGTATAGAGTGAATCTGGCAACCCTGTTGCGGTCATTGTTCTATTGGCATGTCAAAACCACCATTTTGAGCCGAAACATTGATTATAATGTATCGTGGCCTCACCAGAACCCTTATGAATCAGTCTATCTACGAAGATCTCAGTGAATATATCCATAAATGGGGTCAGTCATTAGGCTTTCAGCAGGTCGGTATCAGTGATATTGATCTTGAATTACATGAACAATATCTACACGACTGGCTGAAACAGGATTTTAATGGCGACATGCAATACATGTCCGCTCATGGTCTGAAACGCAGTCGCCCAGGCGAGTTGGTGACTGACACAAAGCGCATCATCACCGTAAGAATGAACTATTTACCTGCGGATACTTCACCCCATGAAGCACTTCAGAATAACAATGCAGCTTACGTCTCACGCTATGCCCTGGGACGTGATTACCATAAAGTTATTCGCAGACGCCTGCTGAAGCTGTGGAAACATATTCAGGATTACCTTGCGGAATATGATCTGAAGAATTATCGGGGTCGAGTCTTCACTGATAGTGCTCCGGTCCTTGAGAAGGCACTTGCTGAAAAAGCCGGACTGGGCTGGATCGGAAAAAACACCATGCTGCTTAACCGTGAGGCAGGTTCCTGGTTTTTTCTGGGTGAAATCTACACTGATATTCCCCTTATCGTTGATAACAACAGCGGCATAAATCATTGCGGCTCCTGTTCGGCCTGTATTGATATCTGCCCCACAAAGGCAATCATCGCACCCTACCAGCTCGATGCCCGGCTATGTATTTCGTATCTAACAATCGAATTGAGGGGAATCATCCCCACGCATCTGCGAGAGTCTATCGGTAATAGAATTTTCGGTTGCGATGACTGTCAGTTATTTTGTCCCTGGAACAAATTTTCTCAATTCACAAACGAACCTGACTTTAATCCGAGGCATCGGTTGGATAGTGCTGCACTCCTGGAACTGTTTTCCTGGACCGAGGTGGAGTTTCTATCAAATACGGAGGGCTCGGCAATTCGACGAACAGGATATGAAGGATGGCAAAGAAACATTGCCATCGCACTTGGTAATGCGAACTACAACGAAAGAATCACTCATGAGCTAAATGAAAGAAATCGAGTAGCGTCATCTATGTTGATTGAACACATTGACTGGGCGTTAAAAAAACAGACAGAAAAACAGGCTGATCAGGAAGTCAGTTTAAAGAATAACTCACGATAGTATTTAAGTTCTTCGATGGACTCTCGAATATCGTCAATGGCCCGATGGGCACCTTTTTTTTCAACACCGCTGTGAATATCAGGTCGCCATCTGGCCGCAAGCTCTTTGATCGTGCTGACGTCCACACTTCGATAATGCAGGTAGTCTTCTATATCTGTCATATAGGCATGCAGGAATCGTCTATCCTGACCAATGGTATTCCCACACAATGGGGACAGACCCGGCTCCACATGTTGTTTGATAAAGTCCAGCGTCATGGCTTCAGCCTGTGATTCGGAAACACCCTCGGTCTTGATCTGGTCAAGCAGACCAGAACTGGTGTGATGGGTCATGTTCCACTCATCCATTCCATCCAGAAGCGCCTGATCCTGCGATATCACCACGATTGGACCTTCCTTAATAATATTCAGTGAAGAGTCTGTGATAATGGTGGCTATCTCAATGATCCTATCAACGCTGGGTTCAAGCCCAGTCATTTCGAGATCCATCCAAACCAGGTTTTCAGAATACGACACGTATTCTCCATAGTGACACTAGAGTAGGCTATGTTAACCAATTTTCTAATCGTCGTCTTTGCGATAAATAGAAGAATTGTAAGCCTGACGTGAGTTATTTCGTCAATCTCCGCGCGAACCTGCTGCCCGCGCTACTCTTCCAACCCGGATCAGTTGCCTTCTGTGCATCATTCCACTGAGTTACAGTAGAATGCAGCTTTCAAGGATCAACGGACACCAAGTGATACCGCTTATCATCGAACCTGAAACACTATCGACACTGATGACTGACCAGGATCTGTTACTGATTGATCTTTCGAAATCAGAAAACTATCAACGGTCGCATATCGAGGGTGCCGTACATGTAACGCCGCAGGAGTTGGTCTCAGGCGTGAAACCCGCGACTGGCAAACTGCCCACAATAAAACAGCTATCAGTGTTGTTTTCACGAATCGGCTATCGACCGGATCAGCATATTGTTGTCTATGACGACGAAGGTGGTGGCTGGGCCGGTCGATTTATCTGGACTCTGGATGTGATTGGTCACACACGACTGTCCTATCTCAATGGCGGTATTCATGCCTGGACGGCAGCGGACTTACCTGTCACTGCCCTGGTACCTGACGTAAATCCCACAGAAGTCACATTTGCAGTTAATACCGATTTCATCGCCACCAAAGCACAGGTTCTGGCCGGCCTGGAAGATCAAAACACGGTTATATGGGACGCCCGCACTCCCGAGGAGCATGCTGGCACCAAGGTGGTTGCTGCCCGGGGTGGTCGCATCCCTGGTGCAATCAATCTCGAATGGACTCGAGCAATGGATCCAAACCAGCAATTGCGCATTCGTGAGGACATCGCTCAAATGCTGGACTCTTGCGGCATCACCGCAGAAAAAAACATTATTACCCACTGCCAGACACACCATCGATCTGGTTTTACCTACCTGATCGGCAAGAGCCTTGGATATCATATTCGAGCCTATGACGGTTCATGGTCGGAATGGGGCAATGACCCTGACACACCGATAGAATCGGACCTATAAGATTGTTTATCCTTCTCCAGCGACTGATACCTCAGCATTTGCTTTCGCGCTTTGTTGGGCTATTTGCCAACAGTCAAATTAACTGGGTAAAGCACCTCCTAATCCGCTTCATTGTCAGCAAATATCATGTTGATATGAGTGAAGCACTGGAACCGGATATGGATAGGTACAATTGTTTCAATCAATTCTTCACACGTAAACTCAAACCCGAATCGCGACACATATCAGGACAATTCTGCTCACCAGCAGATGGCAAGGTTTCTGCCAGTGGTTCAATCGAGGCAAACATGATATTTCAGGCCAAAGGTATCAGCTATTCACTAGAGAAACTGCTGGCTACAAAGGATGTGTCGAATTATGTGGACGGCAGTTTCTTCACTGTCTACCTGTCACCAAAAGACTACCATCGCGTTCACTGCCCGAAAGGCGGGAGACTCACAAAGGTTCGCTATATCCCAGGATCTCTCTTTTCTGTGAATCAGAAGACAACTGAAGAGGTAACGGATCTGTTCGCTGCCAATGAAAGGATGGTCATGGAATTCGATCTGACAGATGGCAAGATGGTCGTGATCATGGTTGGTGCAATGATTGTCGCAGCGATCCAACCGGTGTGGCGAGACCAGCCCTATACGGCAAGGGCAGCCATTGAGGAGATTTTCGATCCACCAACTCCATTTAATATCGGCGATGAACTGGGTCAGTTTCAGATGGGCTCAACAGCAATCATATTGCTGGATAGGAAAGTTAACTGGATAAAACCAGCTGGCGCCGAAATCAGAATGGGAGAACCCATCGTTCCTGAAAGTTCTGCTGAAAGCTAAAGCATGACTTCGAATTGCTGATTAATCCCACTTTCGCTAAACCCCAGCGTTCGACCAAGGCTCATAGATATGTTCTTTCTCTGAATCAATCATAAACGTATCGGCTCGCCCTATTAATGCAGGTCTTTAGAATCAAGACTTTGAATTCATCGCCTATCTATCGTCATCATCATCGTGGCCATTTCATTACTATCCAAATCACCGTCTGCAATTGATACCGACGCAAGGCAGTGACATAGAGTATTTTTCTCTTGTTTTTCTCTTATCGTTGCCGTTCATGATTTCCGTTGCCTGCTTTTATTTGCTTCCAGTCGGATTTTATACTCTTTCGTACCGGATCACTCACTGACCCTGGTACTATGCATCAGCAAATGGAAAGTTAAGTACCTCGTCCAGGGATGACTTTCCGGTAAGTAACATTATCAACCGATCCAGACCAACAGCCACGCCGGTGCACACAGGCATCTGAGCCATCGCGCTAAGCAACCTTTCATCGGCGTCAATAATCGGTAGATTTCGACCCTTTCTTATTCTGTTGTCTCGTTCGATCCGAACCCGGAGCACACTTGCATCGGTCAGTTCATCATAACCGTTCGCCAGTTCAATACCTCGCCAATATAATTCAAATCTCATAGCGACATCATCGCCATCTACTGCCTCAACCTTTGCGAGCGATGCCTGGGATGCCGGAAATTCGACGACATATTGCGGTTGTTGAAAACCCGGTTCAATCCCTTCAGAAAACAGTAAATCCCGCATATCATCATCCACGCCTTCGTCATTGACCGGAATATGGTGACCCAGATCAGGAAATTCTCGACTCATCACTTCTGCCAAGTGACGGGTATCAGCCTGATGAGGATTCACTGCGAATCGGCGTAAAAACAGTTCCTTGAATGAATGGCGCTCGGGATCCTCGAATACAACATCAAATTCCTGGCAAAGCAGTGCGATCAATTCACTCAATTCATCCATCAGTTCAGTCAATCCAAATCCTGGCCGATACCACTCAAGCATGGTGAATTCTGGATTGTGATACCTGCCGGATTCTCCTGCTCGAAAGGCAGGACAGATCTGATAAATCGAGCCAGTCCCCGCCGCGAGTAATCTTTTCATCGCAAATTCCGGTGATGTCTGCAAAAAGTAGGTCTGACCATATTCATTGAGTTTGAAGCTGCTGATATGAGGGTCAGTGACACTTCTTGCACCAAGAACAGGTGTGGTCACTTCGAGAACCCGCTTTTGCGCAAAGAATTCACGAATCAGGGTCAGCATCCTTGCCCGGTTCTGAATCAGAGAAATGGACTGAATACTCACGCTAAGAATATCCGCTATGAACTTCGTTGCAGGCTATCGGTTGTTTCTGGAGCAATCAGGACTTGACCCGATTCTGGTACTCGCCAGTCCGAGTGTCGATGCGCAAAATTTCACCCATATTGATAAAAAGCGGTACTTTGACGACAGCACCTGTGCTTAAAGTAGCGGGTTTGGTTCCTCCCTGCGCAGTATCCCCTTTTAATCCTGGATCCGTATCGGTCACTTCCAGCTCGATAAAATTGGGTGGCGCGACACCGATGGGATTGTCATTCCATAGGGTAACAACATAAGTTTCGGTCTCTTTGAGCCATTGCAGACAACCCGCAACCGCTTCCTTGCCCGCACCTAACTGATCGTAACTGCCGTCTGTCTTCATGAAATACCAGTGCTCACCATCGTTGTATAGGTACTCCATATCCTGTTCCATCACATCAGCGCCCTCGATGGATTCGCCGGACTTGAACGTACGCTCCCAAACACGGCCAGAAATCAAGTTGCGCAACTTGACTCGATTGAATGCCTGTCCCTTCCCCGGTTTGACAAATTCATTCTCCAGTATCGAGCACGGATCATTTTCCAGCATCACCTTGAGGCCCGATTTGAATTCATTGGTTGAATAAGTCGCCATCAATCTTCTCTTTCGTCAACATGCTTAGAGCTATAATACCGTTAACCGATGTGAGTTGGCAGGTTCTTTCCCGGTGCGATCTCAACACGACTGTTTGAAGTTAACATTTTGCCTTATTATTATTTCCCTCTTCAGGATACGTAACTCACTTCAAAGCTGGTGAAAAAGGAAGGTCGCACCATATCTGCTACAGTATGCCGGTTACCAGATCTGAAGCGGAATGAGTACAAAAAACCCGTTAGATTGCTGATTCTGGAAAAATCCCAGAATCGGGCGGAAGAGCTCATTGCATTGCTGCGCATAGCGGGGCGGGCGACGCGTGCTGGCGATTGTCATCCAGGTCCACGAGAATGATGCAACTTCATATATCAAGAATGCTGCAAACTTCAGCAAGGGTCTGGGCCAACTGCACTGCAAACTGTTAATCAACCATTTCGGCTGTTCTCTGAATCCTTTCACACTCCTGAAGCACCTGACACCAGATTTTATCTAACTGGACGGCTCCTTCGCCCAGGAAATCGAAAGCACTGAAGAGAAGAAAGAAGAACTGACCAAAATGGTGAATTCTCTGCAATCCGCTGGCGTACTGGTAGCCATCGCAGGAGTTGAAGACCCGATGGTATTAGCCACTCTCTGGCGGACAGGGATTAATTTTATTCAGGGCTACTATATTTCGCTGCCACTCGATACCATGATGAAGAGAGAAGGAGTACGACTTCGCTTCTGAAGATCTGTAACGCAAAGATAGATTACCGCTGACTCAGCTTACTGGCATCTCGATCTCTGATTCCCATCAGGTAAAGGATGCTGTCCAGACCAAGCGTCGAAATAGATTGTTTAGCATTCTCTTTCACAATAGGTTTTGCATGGAAAGCAATACCTAATCCAGCTGTGGCCAACATTGCCAGGTCGTTAGCACCATCCCCGACTGCAATAACCTGCTCTAACGAAATGTCCTCCTGTGCCGCAAGATCTTTAAGTAAATGAGCCTTGGCTGCCGAGTCCAGGATTGGTTCATGCACATGACCGGTCAGTTCCCCATCTACAATTTCCAGTTTATTGGCATGTACATAATCAATACCCAGCTTCTTTTTAAGATGGTCAGCAAAATAGGTGAAACCACCAGAAAGAATAGCGGTTTTGTATCCAAGTTGATTCAGTGTCCGGAAAAGGTGTTCAGCACCCTCAGCCAGGGGCAGGTTCTTCGCCACTTCCTGCAATGTCGATTCTGGCAATCCTTTTAAGAACCCTACTCTTTCACGCAGGCTCTCCTGAAAATCCAGTTCGCCGTGCATGGTTCGCTCGGTCACGAGCAAAACTTTGTCGCCAACACCGGCAAGTTTTGCCAGTTCATCGATGACCTCTGTGGTTATCAGCGTTGAATCCATATCGAAGGCAACCAATCTTCGGTTACGACGAAATATGCTGTCCTCTTGCACCGCAATATCAATGTCCTGATCCCCACAGACTTCCATCAACTGAGCCCGGAACGCAGTCGCATCCTCAGGTTCTCCTTTCAAAGAAAATTCGACACAGGCTTTTACGGTGTCGTCCTCAGTGACCAGTGGAACGCGCCCGGATAACCTCACGATCGCATCGATATTCAAACCATTGGCAGCAATCACCCGACTAACCTGGGCAATATGATCCGCCTTAATTTTTCGTGCAAGCAACGTCAGGATGAATCTGGAACGACCGTGTAATTCAACCCAATCCTCATAGCTGGCACTATCAACTGGGCTCAGTTTTGCCGTCACTCCCAACTCATCTGCACAAACTGCCACCTCGTCATCAATCGAGCTGACACCCTGTGGAATGTTGATAAGAATTCCCAGGGACAGGTGATTGTGTATTACGGCCTGGCCAACATCCAGGATGTCAACATCGAAAGTGCTTAACACTTCAGTAATTGCCGCGGTCAGACCAGGTCTATCTTCACCAGATACATTCAGGAGCACGATCTCGGACACAAAAATTCTCTGTTTGTAAACAAGATCTTATTATCCGTCATTCCTGCCTCAAATAAAAAGCATGGCATCCCGAACAATAGGTATACTCTGCGATTTGGTACCAAATTTGCAATATCACTATGAGTTTGAGAAAAACACAAGGCCCAAGAGTTCGTACTTTATCAATCGTACTGTTGCCGGTCCTGTTAAGTGCTTTAATTTCAACTTATCTAATCCATTCCGTGACAACAACTCGGCTCCAGGATCAGAGCAATCAATACAGCCAGTCTATCTGTGACTACCTGGCAATCTCAGTTGCCGATCATCTCATTAACAACGATTTCCTCAGTCTGAATATCCTTTTGACGGAGCTGCTCAAGGAACAATCGTTTGGTTTCGCCTCGGTCTACGACACCAGGGATGAACTTCAGGCACAAGCCGGAAAAAAAATTAGTAATTCGAAAATCTTCACACAACAAGTCACGTTTCAAGACTCGATCGCCGGTTATGTACAGGTTGGATTCGACCAGCAGGTTATTCAGACTCAGATCTATGAAGCTCTGAGAATGTCCCTGGCTCTGCACGGCGTTTTGGTGCTAGTTCTGATGCTTATCGGATGGCTGTACAGCGATCTTGTCTATCTATGGATCATGCAACCACCCAAAACGACTGACGTTATGGATGATATTCAGGAAGAAAATCCGTCGTTTAATGTGATCGAAACATCATCGACAACAATCCTGGTAGTAAAAGTACGTCCAACTCGCCTTCTTGCTGCACACTATGACAGAATAGAACAGGCACTGGCGCTGTATGGGGGTGATATCGAATTTATAGGAGATGATATTGTCGTCTGTTTCGATTCTTCCGATCAGCTGTTCAAAGCAGCCTGCTCAGGATTGCTGATTCTCGCAATTTTCAGGCAGAGTGAAACGCCCATTACGATTAAGGCAGGCATGCATCAGGTAATTGATCGAGACGTTGCCACTGACTTTGAACAAGCACGCAAACATGCCAGTTATCTGGCCTCCATCAGTGAAAACCAACTGATAGCCAGCCGCCCGGTCCAGGAGATTATGTCAGCTTCAGACCAGTACAAGTTACAGCCTTTTCACAGCTCTATGGCACCGGATGGTGAAGTTTTTTTCATCGAGAGTCTAAGCAACCAGACCCTTATCGATGGTCACGCAAAACAGTTTTAGTTTTGCCTTTCAATGGAAACCGCATCCACTTTTTGAAAACCTCGCGGCAGTTTCAACCCTCGACGGGCTCGTTCACCGCGATAGTGTTCGAGATCATCAATCTTTAGCTTGAGATGGCGTTTCCCTGAGTGAATCAAAATAGTATCAACTTCCGAGAAAACAAGGATAAAGCTCATGATCTCGACACGATCAACCACCCTTGCCTTCGGAATATTCATGATCTTGACACCTTTGCCTCGACCTAAAACCGGCATATCAGCTACTGGGAAGATCAGCAGCCGGCCCTCATTACTAAAAGCAGCCACGAATTCATGTTTGATTTCAGAAATCAGTGCTGGCTGTACCACCACCCCTCCTTTCGGAACCGTAAGCAAAGATTTTCCAGCCTTGTTTTTGGATATCATGTCTCCAACACTGGCAACAAATCCATAACCGGCATCACTGGCGACAAGATACTGATCTTCTTTTTCTCCAGTAACAAGACCAGTGAAGAACGCACCACTCGGTGGATTGATCCTGCCTGTCAGTGGTTCTCCCTGACCTCTTGCCGACGGCAGTGTATGACAGGGGATAGAATAGGCTCGACCAGTTGAATCAAGAAACACCACATCCTGATTTGATTTGGCCGGTAGCGCCTCCAGAAAGGAATCACCAGCTCGGTAACTGAGATCAGCCGCGTCAACATCATTTCCTTTTGCAGCCCGAATCCAGCCTTTTTCAGACAACACCACTGTAATTGGCTCATTGGAAATCAGATCCTTTTCGTTGAATGCCTGTGCTTCTTCACGCTGCACAACCGGTGACATCCTTTCATCTCCGTAGAGTTCAGCGTCGGCCAGAATTTCTTTCTTAAGCAGTGTCTTTAACCTCGCCTTCGACTTGATTATTTTTTCAAGTTCTTTTCTTTCAGCTGATAATTCGTCCTGCTCACCCTTGATTTTTATTTCTTCCAGCTTGGCCAGTTGTCGCAAGCGCAGATCAAGGATGGCATCCGCCTGAATCTCACTTAGCTTGTACTTCTCGATGAGTTCTTCTTTGGGCTTGTCTTTGGTTCGAATAATTTTGATCACCGCATCAATATTCAGATAGGCGATCATCAAGCCGCTTAAAATATGCAAACGGTCCAGAATTTTCTGCAATCTGTATTTGAGTCGCTCTAGAACCGTATTGCTGCGAAATGACAACCACTCACTGAGCAGTTCATTCAAGGGCTTGACACTTGGTCTGCCATCAATCCCGATCATATTGAAGTTGACGCGATGACTCCGTTCAAGATCAGTCGACGCAAACAGATGGCCCATCAGCGCTTCCGCATCGACCCGATTGGATCTTGGCACGACAACGATCCTGATCGGATTTTCATGATCTGATTCGTCACGCAAATCCATCACCATGGGCAGCTTTTTCGCCTGCATCTGGGCCGCAATCTGCTCCAGGATCTTGGTCCCGGATACCTGGTAGGGTAAAGCGTTGATGACGATGTCACCGCCCTCCACTGAATAGACTGCCCTGGTTTTTACTGAGCCTTTGCCGGTTTCATAGATCTGATGGATATCTTCCTGGCTGGAAATTATTTCAGCCTGTGTGGGAAAGTCGGGACCTTTTATGTGCTCCAACAAATCCTTCACCTTCGATCTGGGTTTATCCAGCATTCGAATGCAGGCACTGGCCACCTCGTTCAGGTTGTGGGGTGGAATATCTGTCGCCATACCTACGGCAATGCCACTACCACCGTTTAGCAATATGTTGGGTAACCTCGCTGGCAAATTGACAGGCTCTTCCCGCGTACCATCAAAATTGGCCGCCCACTCAACCGTGCCTTGCCCCAGTTCCCCGAGCAGTAACTCTGCGTACTTCGTTAACTTGGATTCGGTATACCGCATGGCCGCGTATGATTTTGGATCATCCGGTGCCCCCCAATTCCCCTGGCCGTCAACCAGTGGATACCGGTAGGTGAAGGGTTGAGCCATTAATACCATCGCTTCGTAACTGGCCGTATCACCATGGGGATGAAACTTACCAATGACATCGCCTACAGTACGTGCTGACTTTGCGTATTTTGCATCAGCCCCAAGTCGCAATTCAGACATTGCATAGATGATTCTGCGCTGTACCGGCTTTAAACCATCACCGATATACGGCAGGGCACGGTCATTAATCACATACATGGCGTAATTAAGGTATGCATCCTCTGTAAACTGTCTCAGGGAAATTGTTTCTATTTCATCTGAATCGAATGATTCACTCATCAGGTCTGTCCAAATTTGGCTAACACGTTAATATCTTTTCTAAATGATTTCTGCCTGGTCACCGTTCTTCTCTAACCAGTTCTTCCGATCCCCACTACGCTTTTTCGCCAGCAACATATCCAGCAATTCGTTGGATTTTTTCTCTGAGTCAATCATTAGGCGGACCAGCCGCCGGGTATCTTCCGCCATCGAAGTTTCGCGTAGTTGCAATGGATTCATCTCACCCAGACCTTTAAAGCGCTGCACCGTCACCTTGCCTTTCTTCTTTTCCGCACTAATAAGATCTAGATAACCCTGGAGTTCCGATTCATCCAGTGCGTAAAACACCTCTTTGCCCACATCGATGCGATACAGCGGCGGCATGGCCACAAACACATGGCCATTAACAACAAGTGCAGGGAAATGCTTAACAAACAGAGCGATCAATAGTGAAGCAATATGCAGTCCATCACTATCAGCATCGGCCAGGATACAGACCTTGCCGTATCTCAAACCGGAAAGATCTGATGAACCTGGATCAATTCCGAGTGCCACTGAGATGTCATGGACTTCCTGGGACGCCAGGATTTCGCTAGAATCCACCTCCCAGGTGTTCAGGATCTTACCTCGCAACGGCATGATCGCCTGGGTCGTTCGATCCCGCGCCTGTTTGGCGGAACCACCCGCCGAATCTCCTTCAACCAGGAATAATTCTCCCTGCATTGCATCCTGGCACGAGCAGTCAGCTAGTTTCCCTGGCAAGGCCGGACCCGCAGTGACTTTCTTGCGAACCACCTTTTTACCAGCCCTTAATCTTGCCTGAGCATTACTAATGGCAAGTTCCGCCAGGGCGTCAGCTTCATCTACATGCTGATTCAGCCATAAGCTGAATCCGTCTTTTACGACACCCGAAATGAACGTAACCGCCTGGCGAGAATTCAGACGTTCTTTGGTCTGCCCTGAAAACTGGGGCTCCAGTAGCTTCGCAGACAGCACGTAGCTGCAACGATCCCAGATATCATCAGCTGAAATTTTGATGCCACGAGGGATCAGATTTCGAAACTCACAGTACTCTCGCAACGCTTCAAGAAGCCCACTTCGTAACCCGTTGACATGTGTACCACCCTGCGAGGTTGGAATCAGATTAACGTAACTCTCAGTGACAAGATCACCACCTTCGGGTAACCATTGCACTGCCCAGTCCACGGCTTCATCGTTTCCGGATATGGAACCAATAAACGGCTCTTCTGGTAAAAGCTCAAAACCGGCAAGTTCAACACCTAGGTAATCTTTTAATCCCTTTTCATAGAGCCATTCATGTATCCGCTCCTCCTTCTTCGTGGCAGTCTCATCCGTAAACAGGACTTTAAGCCCGGGGCACAGAACCGCCTTGGCCTTCAGCAGGTGTTTCAGACGAGAAACCGAAAACTTCGGTGAATCGAAGTACTTGGGGTCAGGTTTGAAATTGACCAGAGTTCCAGTATTTCTCTTTCCCACATTATCTTTGACTGTGAGGTTTTTCGCCTTTTTCCCATCCTTAAACGCCATATGATGAAGCTTGCCATCACGCTTAATGAACACCTCAAACTGCGTCGACAGGGCATTAACGACAGAAACGCCGACGCCATGCAGTCCACCTGAAAACTTATAATTATCCGTATTGAACTTGGCACCCGAGTGCAATCGAGTCAGGATTAACTCAACACCGGATAGTTTCTCTTTTTTGTGAATATCCACCGGCATGCCGCGCCCGTTATCGTTAACCGACATGGACCCGTCTTTACGAAGTGTTACCTTTATTTCAGTTGCAAATCCTTCGAGAGCTTCATCAACAGCATTGTCAACAACCTCTTGTACAAGGTGATTCGGTCGAGTCGTATCTGTATACATACCCGGTCGTTTTTTGACCGGATCCAATCCTTTCAGAACCTCGATGGAATCAGCTCTATAACTCTTAACGGGCATATCTACCTACTGACAAATGATGAATGAGTGTGTACTTTATTTTGGGGGGTAGAGAAGCTCCATCGAATTTCAATGGTCGCTCAAAGCAGCTCAAGACACCAGTATACCGGCTCAAAGCTGCAGCAATGTAAGGTGATCTCACCTCAATTTTCCAGTTCAACAACTAGTCTGTTCTACAAGAGGTTTGTAGTTACGCAGCACCTGAATGGAGACCGCAGTGATTAGAATAATTATAACCCCAGATGCACAGAAATTCTCGAGAATTTATTTCTGATTTACGAATGGTGCTGACCGGGATCGGAGGATGTTGAGGGATCAGCCTCTATTTACTTGAGCGTGACTGCCTCAAGACTATGACCATATTCGTAACAAAACTTCAGCAATTCACCAAAATATTTGTTTATCTGCGATTTCTCGTCAGGTTGAAACATGTTCTCATTGGGTGTCGGGTATCGAAACTTCAGATTTCGATGACGTTCAAAACTCTTCACCTCGGCTGATTTAATATCATGATAAACTCGCACCTCAAGTGTTGGCCATTTTACCCAGGGCTTATCTTCTTCATTCGTAACGATGACGGTCAGCATCGTCGTATAGGGACAACGTTGCTCAATTTTCATGGTTACAACTGCACCATCGACCGTTGTGCCCTGAACGGTTGCCCTGCTAGCCGAGTCAACACCAAATTCAAGGTAGTCTTCTTTGTCCATATGTGGAAACAAACGATTTAAGCGAATGTAATTTGCATCACATTCAGCCATGTCTGCTACCAGATCTGGTACATAGCGTCGCTTCTTTTTCATCGATCCCATTGTCTGTCAACACCTAAAACAAGACTATCACATTGAGTCACTTTGTCATTTATTTATTCTCACTCGAACCGCCCAAAGCCCTAGTACAACTCGGTCCGCAAAGCAAGAATATGTGATCGTAATTCATCTCTGACTTTTCGAAATCCACGCATTATTTCATCCTCAGTGCCAATCAGTTTCGCTGGATCGCTTATCGACCAGTGGATTTTTCTGCAGGCGACAGGTAGCACCGGGCAAATGTCCTCAGCATCGTCACACACTGTGACTACTAGACTAATCAGCTTGAGCGGCTTTTCGTCAATAACATCTGAAGTCTGTCTCGATATATCTATCCCGGACTCCAACATAACAGTTATCGCTTTTGGATTGAGTCCGCGTGCTGCAATACCGGCAGATTCTATCTGGTGTGAGTCAAGAATCTGTTTTCCGAAGCCTTCAGCCATTTGAGAACGACAGGAATTCCCGGTACACAGGAACAGGATCCTATCCATCAATTATGGCCAGAATCACTTTTTCAACCCGGTCCAGCGCACCTCGATTAGCATTCATTACAACTAACGCAGCATCCGCCATATGAGTCAGCTTTGGCTTGTCCACCAACATTCCTTGCCACACAGCAAGAAGTTCTTTTTGGTCGCTGACAACCTCCATGGCACCAGCCTGAATAAACTGATCCGCAATATCATCAATATTGCGTCGATACCTGCCCATGATCATCGGAACGCCCTGACTTGCTGGTTCCATTGGGTTATGTCCACCCACATCAACCAAACTGCCTCCCACGATCGCGATATGTGCAATGCTATAGAAATACACCAGTTCACCCATCGTATCTAACAGGTACACTTGCGTTTCAGGCAGGCAAGGTCGGTTCTCGCTGTGCCTGACCACTCGCATTCCTTTTGCCACACAAAGCTCGTAGACCCTGTCGCTCCGATGAGGATGTCTTGGTGCAAGAACGAGCAGATTCGTCGGTTCGACCGCAATTGCTTTAAATGCATCCAGAATTTCAGTTTCCTCACCTTCATGGGTACTTGCAGCTAGCGAGACTTTCTTATCAACAAACTTCCTGGTCAGCTCCGATCGGCGAAGCTCCAGGTCATCTGGCAACGTCGAATCAAATTTGATGCTACCTGTTACATCCAGTTGCTTTTCTGAGACACCGAGTTGTCTGAAACGATACCCTTGAGACTCTGACTGAACGCACACCCGGGTTAACTTGTTCAGCATGGGTCGACTAATCGGTGCAATTAAATCGTAGCCCCGCGCGGATTTCTCTGAGAGCCGGCCATTCACGAGAAAACCTGGAATTCCCCGGGCGTGAGTATAGTGAATAATATTCGGCCAAAGCTCGGTATCAAGGATTATCAGCGCCTTTGGTCTTATAGAAGATAGAAACCGATTCACCGCATCGGGTAAATCATAGGGGGCATAGCAATGTTCGACATCGTTACCCAGAAGACTGACTACCCGCTCCCTGCCAGTCGGGGTCATGGTGGTCACGATTACCGCATGACCATCCTTGATCAGGCGCCGAACCAGGGGCACCGCAGCAATGGTTTCTCCTGCTGACACGGCATGCACCCAGATCGGCCTTTCTGTGGATCTGGCGACAAATCCAAACCGTTGCGACAAAGTATCTCTGTAAACAGGCTCTCGAAAGGATCGCCATCCTAGACGCAGTAAGACAAGCGGCGTTACGCAATAGAAGACAAAACTATAGAGAAGCCTCGCTAACATGAAAATCCGCCGAAACAGCCTCACCCGGAGAAAATAAATGCGAGCATATAAGGATTCCAACTATCAAACCAGTAAAGCAATATTGATATACTAGTCGACTGCCAATGGATTACTTCTCTCTCAGACAATTATGAGCAATCACAAGACCCAAATCGCAATCGTAGGTGGCGGCATATGTGGACTCTGGTTGCTTAACATTCTGCGTGCTGCCGGTTACGACACCTGGCTATTTGAGAAAGATTCCCTTGGTTGCGCTCAATCACTCGCATCACAAGGCATGATCCATGGTGGCCTGAAATATGCCCTGGGTGGATTTACCTCCCCCTCATCAGAATCAATCGCCAGGATGCCGGAAACCTGGCAGGCATGTTTAAGGGGTGAGGGCCCTCCTGATCTCACTGGTCTGAATACGCTTTCCGATGACTACTATCTATTCTCTGATGGTGCCTTGAGTTCGAAAATAACCACCTTTTTTGCCAGTCGCGTTCTGCAGGCCCGGATCACTGCCCTAAACCCATCTGACTATCCGGATGTTTTTCAATCGACTCAGTTCAAAGGATCACTATATCGATTACAGGATATGGTGCTTGATTCACGTATGCTGTTGAAGGCTCTTATCGCATCAAATACCTCATCGATTTTCCGGTCGAATCCAGCGGTCCTGACAGACTCAGGTCAGGTTACCGGTTTACAGCTGGAAGCCGGGCAGCGGGTTGTTGCCGAACGCTATATTTTTGCAGCAGGTGCTGGTAACGAAGCTCTGCTGAAGGGCACACCACTTAACTACGTCACTATGCAGAAGCGTCCTCTTCAACAGGTCATGCTCAGGGGCAGGTTACCGAGAATCTACGCACATGCCATAAGTCTGAAATCTGCCAATAAACCCAGGGTCACCTTTACGACTCATCCGGTGTCCGAAAATGAAAACGTTTGGTATCTGGGTGGGACTCTGGCAGAGGACGGCGTTGGCAAATCTCCCAATGAGCTTATCGATAAGGCGAGAAGGGAAATAGCTGACCTCTTACCCTGGATTAATCTAGAGGGTACTGAGTGGGCAACTCTGGATATTGATCGAGCGGAACCCGCCCAGGAAAACAAATCTCGACCGGATCACCCTTTTGTAGCCGCGAAGAACAACTGTTTGGTCTGCTGGCCAACAAAACTGACCCTCACGCCAATGCTGGGCGAAACCGTCCTCGAACAGATTAACCTGGCACCAGCCCGGGAATTTGGATCACCACCTCAACTGCCTGCAGCCCCACTCGGCAGAACCCCATGGGAAGTCGCTTTTGATCAGTAAGCGCAACTATCGAACTCTAGGTGAATCAGACATCCTGGTTTCGCCCATTGGGCTGGGCAGTGTTAAATTCGGTCGAAATACCGGCGTTAAATATCCTGAAGCGTTCGCCATTCCAGATGACGACGATCTCAAGGCGCTTCTTGATCTCGCCCGTGAACTGGGCATAAATTATATCGACACGGCCCCTGCTTATGCTGACAGTGAAACAAAACTCGGAAAGTTGCTCGCTCACTCCCGCGACTACTGGTGTATTTCAACCAAGGTCGGGGAATACTACCAAAGCGGCAGGTCGCACTATGATTTCTCGGCAGCAGCAACGCAAACAAGTATCGAGGCCAGTCTGAAGAACCTAAGGACGGATGTTCTGGATCTGGTATTCGTTCACTCCGATGGCGATGATGAGCGTGTCATCACCCAAACGGACGTCCTTGAATCCCTCCAAAATCTGAAGGACAAAGGATTGATAAAGCTGATTGGATATTCGGGAAAGAGCGAAACCGAATGCCTGCTGGCTATGAATTATGTTGATATTTTTATGATTACTTTAAATGAACAGGATCAGAGCCAGGTGCCTTTGATCCAGGCTTGCCAACAATACAACAAGGGTGTCGTGATCAAGAAAGCACTGGCTAGTGGATATTCAACCGATACAAACGCCGCACTGAACTTCGCTGTTAATTTTCCCGGCGTAACCAGCGTGATAGTCGGAACAATCAATCCGGACCATTTAAAAGAAAACGTAACTGGACTAGTCGCTGAGTAGATCTTCTTTCAGATCTCTACAGTTCCTCAATCTTCGCCACCAGTGCAGAGGTCGATAATTCGTCAACCAGCTTGAGCACTTTCACAGTACCCTCATACGACTCGACGATATCAGCGCCAACAACTTCATCAATGGTATAGTCACCACCCTTGACCAGCACATCAGGTTTAAGGGCATGCAACAAATCTTCGGGTGTATCAGATGCAAAGGAAACGACCCAATCAACCACTGACAGACCAGTCAGCATCGTCATCCGACGATCAATGCTGTTGATCGGTCGACCTTCCCCCTTGAGCCGGGTAACACTATCGTCATCATTGACCGCTACAATGAGTCGATCACCCTCGTTTCTAGCTTCTGCCAGGTAGTCAACATGACCGGCATGCAAAATATCAAAGCAACCATTTGTAAATACGATTCTTTCTCCACGATCTTTAGCTTCTTCGACAGCAATTTTTAGCTGCTCTTCAGACATGGCACCTCGTATAAGTCCCATCTCCTTTCCAACTTCGATTCTGAGCTCAGGCCCACTGACGCTCGCAGTGCCTAGTTGCCCGACTACGATACCAGCCGCGATGTTCGCCAAACCAACTGCATCCAGTAAAGTCTGACCACTGGCCAGAGCCGTCGCCAGGACTGCAACGACTGTGTCCCCCGCACCACTGACGTCATAAACTTCTCGATTTCGTGATGGCAGATGCACCTCCTGTTGCCCCTTCTGCACCAGCGTCATGCCATCGGTACCCCGGGTTATCAGCATCGAATCTACGCCGATATTAGACATCAAGGTCTGACATTTCTGCACCAGTTCAGCTTCACTCTCCCAGGTACCGACCGCAGCTCGAAATTCTTTCTGATTTGGTTTAATCAGGGTTGCCCCTGCGTAGTGAGAAAAATCCTTGAATTTCGGATCGATGAGCACAGGTTTACTTTGTTTCCTGATCGCTTTAATTAAACTCTGTGGATCGCTGACAACGCCCTTATCATAGTCAGACAAAATGACGACGTCGTTACTCTCGACACCACGTGTCAGCACTTCAGAAAAACGATCCAAACTCATCTCAACAATACGTTCAAAGTCAGCCCTGACAAGTTGCTGCATCCGGCTGACAATTCTGAATTTGGTAATTGTCTGATAATCATCAAAACACGCAAGAAGATCTTCTATCCCGGCAGATTCCAGCTTGGCCCTGATTATTCTACCTGACTCATCATCTCCAATGGCGCCCACCAGACTCACACTGGCACCCAGTGCAGAGACATTCAGAGCAACGTTAGCAGCACCACCCAATCTGTCTTCGATTTCTTCAATATCGACAATTGGAATGGGGGCTTCAGCAGATATTCTATTGGTTGCACCATGCCAGTATCGGTCAAGCATGGCATCACCAACAGTCAGTACCCGTGCATTGTCGAATCTGGGTAATTTCATCCACCGCTCCAAAGTTTCCGAATGTGATCATATCATATCGATCCCTACCACAATGTTGGCGCTCTGGTCCTGGGACGTTAAACTGCGGTCTTACAAAGATGCTTTCACGACGTGAATAAAGCCACTACCTTACTAAGAATCAAGTTTATCCATCCAAAATTCTGGCCGACCTGGCTAGTCTACGGTTGTATGATTTTCGTGACCCATTTACCTCATAAAATTCAGATCAACATCGGCGCCTTTCTGGGGAAATTAGGTTACCTGCTCGCAAGGAAAAGACGCCACATAGCAGAAGTCAACATAAGCCTGTGTTTCCCATCGCTAACAGATCAGCAGCAGAACGATCTGGTCAGACAGATCTGTCGCTCAAGTGGCATTGGGCTTGTTGAGACGGCAAACTCATGGATACGTGATCCGATGCAGCTCAGGCATCGAGTTACGGTCAAGGGACTTAACCATCTTCAGAACGCGATTGATCAGGGACGCGGTGTACTTTTAGTTGGTATGCATTTCTCAACATTGGACCTGTGCGGCGCTGTTCTTTCAAGCTATATCGGTTTCGACGTCATGTATCGCAGTAACAAAAACGAACTTCTTGAAGCGATTATGACTCGCGGGAGAGAAAAAAACTTCCCAAGTGCGCTGGAACGTGATGATATTCGGGGTGTCCTGAAGAGTTTAAAGAAAGGCCACGCTGTTTGGTATGGACCGGATCAGGACTACGGTCGCAAGCACTCTGTCTTCGCACCCTTTTTTGGTGTCGAGGCAGCAACCATCACGGCAACTGCACGTTTTGCAAAGATCAGCAATTCACCTGTCATATTCTTCTCACACTACCGCACCGGGGATGATAATCAGTACATAATTGAATTATCTGAAGTTCTGCAAGATTTCCCCTCAGGAAATGAAGTGGCCGACGCAACTCTGATCAATTCTCAAATTGAAAAGGCAATCAACACAGCACCGGAACAATACTGGTGGATTCACCGAAGATTCAAAACTCGACCAGAAGGTGAAGCCCGACCTTACTAGTGCCGGAACTATTCAATCAGGACTTGCTGCAAATCGGGCAATGACCAGACTTTCTTCCGGAACGATTCGTATCCAAATTCCTGCTTCACTCTTATGTATCCTGCCTCAGCACTTCTTTTTCGCCCATCGTCGGTCTGTTTCACTAGAAACGCTAGTCTGTTGGCAAGACCGTCAGTATCACCTTGACAAAACAATGTTCCGGTACCACCGAGAACATCAACTGGACCAGAAACATCAGAAGATACGACCGGTATTTTCCCCAGCATAGCCTCCAATATAACGACACCAAATGCTTCTTCGCCAGAGGAGAGGACAAACACATCAATCGCCTTAACTAATCTGTTTGCGCGTGCATGGAAACCTGCGAACACTACTTGCTGTTCAACACCAAGCTTTTCAGTGAGTTCCTGAAGTTCTTTTCTTCTTAGCCCTTCACCAACAATCAACAACTTCAATCGCTGGTTTGCCAGCTCAGCGAATCCTTTGATTAATACTTCATGTCTCTTTTTGGCTACCAGCCTGCCAATGGTGCCAATAACACAGTCGCCTTCTTTTAGTCCTAACTGCTGCCTTGCTTCGGCACGAGACAGCAAATGTCCATCTTCAGCCAGGTCTATGACGTTGGGCTAGGTAAATAATCTGTTTTGTGGCAGGAGCGACTTACAATAACGGGCTACATTCCGACTCACTGTTTCAGAAACTCCAACTACAACGATGTTTCGCCGCCAAAAAGACACAAACAAACTTCGAGTTCTTCGGCGAAATACCTCAAGTTCATGGGCTACACCCAGGATGACGGGGATCGAAAAGAAATATCTCATGATCCCTGCAAGATAAATGGCCTTGTAACGATGAGCGATAACGACATCATAGTGATTACTCTGAAACAACTTACATAGCTGCCAGATTGAACCCAGTTTGATACCGCGAAGTGAGGACTTTTCTTGTTCCAGGAATATTATCCTGTTGCCACCAACATTTGCTGTGACTTCTTCCTGACGCTGACCTTTCAAGAATATTGTTGTGACATCGTGCTCACTAAAAGCACTCACATACTAATTACAGGCGCTTACAAACGGTCCACTATAACTGTGACGTATCTGAAGCACACATAGCCGTTTCAATGGTCGCCACGTTTCATCGAGATGGAAATTTAATCAGTAATCCCTCAAATTGACTTGCCAGCTCTGGATGATCCTCCCAGTTTTTCATGAACCGGTCCATGTCTTTATTATAAGCTCGCTGAAAGCTCTCACTGTTCTTATGCTCCCGCATGGCATCAAGGTCGATAATGACCGGGCCATCATCCGCCATGAGAAAGTTTGTGGCTTTCATGTCGCCATGTGAAATCTTACTCTCTGACAAATTACGTAATAACAGTACCAGAGCCTCCATTTCATCGTCTGGTGTTTCCAGGCTGCCCAGGCGTGCTAGCGCATCTGGACCCTCGACATACTCTGTCACAAAGTATGATCTTCGACGCAATGGTCCAATCCTGTACTCCAGCATGGCTACAGGCTTTAACGACCGGATACCAAGAAACTCCATATGAAAGGCATTGGCCCATGAAGTCCACGCCCTGCTCTTACGAAATGCACGACTCAGGCCATGTATTGAGTTTTTTGTGTTGTATCGCTTTATCACCAATGTTCTATCTGACAATCTGACCCGGGCAACAGTTGCTGAGTTTCCATTCTTCAGAATTTCACCAGAATCAATCAATCTGTCAGGATTGCGGAGCAACTCTTGCATTTCTTTATCAAACAAGGATCTCCTGCAGACCATAAAACGACCAAAGTCAGACTGACACACGAATCGGGTGCAGTCCCGGAAAGCTTTGTCGAGATAATTTCTTTTTCTTGACTCGCGACTAAGTGTTATTTCCTCATGCAATGACATCATTCTGTCCGGATCAGCTACCCAACCACGAACGGCTTCATAAGCAGGGAATACGAGCTGAACGAATTCACCATATTTGGGGAAGAACTGCGCGAAGAACACGCTCAAATTACCCAGACTGCCGCGTATTGGTAACGGGGATTCTGACTTGCGAACAATACCTCCGCCATCAATCGTATAAATACGATTCCTGCTCATCAGGAAATTAGCCAGATGAATATCTGTTTGGACCACCCCCTGGTTATGCAACTTGGCGATAATAATGACAGCTCGAGTCAGTACATCCACACGTGCATCGTCATCTCTTGCCTGGTCCCACTGGTCCTGCAAGCTCAATGAATTATCGAGATACTCAAAAGCAAGAATCTGACCATGACCGTCAATCATCTCTGCCTTCCAGAACAGTTCCGGCGTCCGCACACCAGCACCGATAATATGTTCTACGCCTTTTCGTTCCTTAATGGCATAGCGACTGGCTGTTCGTCCCAGGAATGCCTTAACGAGAAGTTGCTGACCATCGCAACTAGCCAGTGCAACAATTCTCTTGCCCGGTAACAGGCGAAGTATTTTGATAAAAGTGACTGCTACTTCCCGACCGTCACCCAGGCGAACCAAAAGTTCAAACGGCACGCTGATATTTCTCTGTGCTTTGATTAATGCCTGTGAATCTTGTACTACCATCATTTCCTTTCCCAATACCGCTCTGTTTGAGATCCGCTTTGGCACAACTCTCGGCTTTCGAGAGAGTCGATTATATAGACTCCTGGCACCTTACCGAAACCCGCCCATCATTTACTCTTAACCGTTTAGCGCCATTAGATCCTTTGATCGTGCACCATGGTCGCGCAGGTACAGTTTTTGGGCCCGGACTATTACCGCCTGCCAGAACCGCTTGTCTTCAATCATGGTCTTGCGGAGCGTCTTCCCTGAGTAAACTTTCATAAAACGAAACAGATCAGTTCGGGTTACACCAGCATCAATACCTGAAAAAAGCACTCCGCTGACATCCTTCACCCGCCACCGTTTCGGGGTCTTACTTCGAACCTGAGCCCGGTGCAGATCAATCAGGAACAGCATTGGCGCATCGTTCTCGTCCTGAACTGAGTCCTTTTCCATCAGGAAGTGACAGATATAAAAATCACGGTGATTAATCCCGTGTTCATGCATGTTACGGGCAATCTGAGCGATCTTGATGACGAGCTTCCTGCGCAACCGATCATTGATCGCATCCTGTTCTGCCATCTCCTCAAGGCTCTTGGTATTTTCGAGTGCTTTGGTGATGATGCAGGATCTTACTTTTGCCGGATTACCCCCCTCACTAACAAAAGCGACCGGGGTCAGTGTATCAATCCCCAGATCTTTTAATTTGTTGATCGCCAACAATTCATTTTCGGCACCAAGTACCGGCAGACGAAACTGAAACAAATTCTTGAAAATCTCAGCCCAACCAACGCCAAAGTGCAGCTTTGCAAAGTAACTCCGAGATCCGGACTGAAACTTCAGCGTTCGTCTGGATTCCACCTCGCGGAATATTTCACCTTGCAGGCTCATCGCATCTTCAAAAAGTGAAGCTTCGCTCAGAGTGCCACTCAGTTCAGCATCAAGATATGTCATACCTTACCCAACACTGTTGGCAATCAGGTCAGCGGCTTTATCTGGCATGCTGTAGATATCTGCGTACTTCCCAAACTTGATACCATTTTTGTGCCAGGTCGATTTCTCTTCGGAGAACATCATTTCAAGCAGTAATTCATCAAACACCGACTGTTGATAGGGAGAAGGTACAAGTTTCCCGGCGCATGCCTTCTCAATATAGTGCGCGTATCCGCAAACATCCGTGGCCAGAACAGGTAATCCTGTCACCATTGCTTCCAGCAGTACGGTGCCCGTATTTTCTGTGTAAGCAGGATGCACCAAAAGATCTGCCCCCAGCAGCAAACGAGGAACATCTTCCCGACCGCCCAGAATCGATACATGTTTCTGCAAACTCAGACGTTTTGCCATTCGCAAGAAGGCCTTTGGATTATCCCCACCGACTACTATGAGGCGCGTATTCTTGAGAATATCTCCAGGCAGGCTATGTACTCCAAGAAGAACGCGGTCTAATCCCTTGGTGGTGAAACCTGCCGAACCAATCATTAGTAAAAAGTGTTCATGCTCCCCTATATCCAGTTCCTGCCGTAATGACTGTCGAATCTCTTCGCTATTAGCTGGGGCTATACGGTCTTTTGAAATACCAGGCGGTAACAGGTGGAACCGATCCAGGGGTGTTTCGTAGTATTTTTGGAAAAGGGGTTTCTGTACTTCGGATATCATCAGGATTTCAGTTTTAGAGTCAGTTTCAAAGACGGCTTTTTCAAATTTTGAAAAGTGTTTATAACGAGGAATGACGCGGTATAGAGAGCTTCTCTGCGTCTGGGCCTTTTCTTCATAACAGGAGTCTGCAGCATAGTAGATATCTAGTCCCGGCATCTTGTTAAAACCGACGACACCCTTTACAGGATGCGACGCAAGATGATCAGAAACCCAGTTTGAGTAGCGTTCATACTTCGTATGATTAGTGATTGCGGTTACCGGCACAATGACCACTTCAAATTCCACCGGAATCTCCCCCTGCCAGGAAAGTGTGTACACGCGGATCTTGTAACCCCGACCCTGACACCCCTCTGCAACCCTGATGAAATCTCTCTGCAAACCACCATAAGGAAAGTACTTGAACAGGCAAAATGCCAGGATTCCATTGGATTCTTCCTTTTTATCGCGTCGGATCAACGAGCTTTCGATGATACTAGCGGCGTACTGCGGCAACGAATAAATGTTGGCTGACTGAGCAAACCGCCGACCACTCTCACGGCATTCATTTTTTTTGTTGTCGTGAAACTGAATAAGCTCAAGCAACCTTTCATTCAGCTCATCCTGACGAAAGGGACTGGGCAGTAATTTACCGACACCGGATTCTTCAACATAGTGACCATAACCGCAGATGTCAGTCGCAAGGACCGGCAGACCCGCGACAATCGCCTCCAGAATAACAATCCCTGCTGCTTCATCGAGTGCTGGATGTAACATGAGGTCACTGGCGAGCATGAGCTCACCCACATCATCGCGACCCGACATGAATTCAACCCTGTCCCTGATACCAAGGAAAAATGCCCGACGACGAAACGGTGCCTGGTTGTCCTCGCCAACCACGAAGAGCCTGGTCTTTCGCAGTACGTGTTTAGGCAGAGATTTAATACTGAGCAGAGCCCGTCCGAGTCCTTTTTTAATGAAGTCGGACGAACCCATGAACATCACCAGATATTCGTCATCAGCGATATTAAGTTCCTGTCGTTTCCTGATCCTGATTTCATTAGCGTTGTCAGGTGCAATTCGATCCCGTGAGATACCAGGTGGAAGAAAGTGCATCCGATGCTCTGGCGTGTTGTAGTACTTTTTGAAAAAGGGTTTCTGTACATCCGAGATCCACAAGATCTCAACGCTGTTATTCTCCTGAAACACCGCCTGTTCATACTTTGCAAAATGCTTGTATCGCGGCAGCTTCCTGTAAAGCCAATTTCTCTGGGTCCTGGCCTTCTCCTCGTAGCAGGAATCGCCTGCATAGTAGATATTCAGACCTGGCATCTTGTTGATACCAACCACACAATCAACTGGATCTTCCATGAGCGAGGACTGAACCCAGGCTGAATACCGCTTATAACGCGTGTGATTGGCAATGGCGGTCACGGGCACGATGACGATATGCAATCCTGCTGGTTTCTCACCTGTCCAACTCAATGTGTACACTCGAATTTCGTGCCCGCGCTCCTGGCACTCGAGCGCAATACGCAAAAAGTCCCGCTGCAGGCCATCAAAGGGAAAGTACTTATAGAGGCAAAATGCGAGTTTCACTGTCAGTCATCCATCACACGTTTTGATATCACCTCTGACAACTTATCAAAAACCACTTCGGGCGAGATCTTCTGATAACAGGGTGGATGGATACTACTGTACTCTTCACCTTTCTGGAACTGGCAATCCTTTTTTAAACATGGAATACAAGGTAAGTGATCGCTAACTAACACGCTCTGTACAGACCCATAAGGACCTGTGAGTTTCGGATCAGTCGCACCATAAATCGCAACCAGCGGCACATCGAGTGCTGCCGCCAGATGACCCAGACCCGTATCCACAGTGACAACGCCAGCACAGGAGGACATTTGCTCTGCAAGCTGCCCTATAGACGCTCGTGCCAGTACGGTCACATTATTCGGGATCCTCTCTGCAATACGATCCGCTCTTTGCAATTCGAGATCGTCACCATGTGGCAGCAGTATCTGGAATCCCTGGTCTGCCGCTTTTATGGCAAGCTCACACCAGTATTCTTCCGGCCAGTGTTTCGTTGACCAGGTCGTACCATGAAGAAACAGCAACCTGGGCTTCGACTCATTTTGAGGCTGATCAACGGCAAGTCCGCAGCCTGCAGGCAAGTCTGTCAATTCATACTCAAAAGTATCTGAGAACAGTTGCCGCACTCGTGTCACGGCGTGTTGTGATTTCGCCACGGCATGCGTCTGCTGGTAGAAAGAACAGGCAATTGCCTCCTTTATTGAGGCTGCATCCAGACCATGAATGCTGCCTTTTGCCACCCAGGAAACCAGGGCACTCTTAAGTAATCCCTGAGCATCGATAATAATATCGTACTCTTTTTCTCTGAGCTGTCGTCGAAACCTCGCGATCTCGCCCAGACTGGTAATCCAGGACGAGCGCCAGCGACGAATAGCGACCGGAATAACCCTGTCTACACCAAAATGCAACCGAACAATATCCGTAAATGCTTCTTCAACGACCCAGTCAATTTCTACTTCAGGGATTAAAGTTTTTAAATCTGTCACTGCCGGTAGTGTATGAATTACATCACCAAAAGACGACATTTTGACTACCAGCACCCTCACTGGACTGTGCTCCCTTTGAATCCAACAATGTGACTACGATGATTCATCGGCTCGTAAACCATTCCTGTATTTTTCAATGATCGGGATTAGCCGATCAGGCATTAACTGATTGAGACAGTTCTTGTGCCCTAAGCGGCAAGTTCTTTTAAAACAGGGACTACAGGACAGATCTATTGACAGAATATCTAGCCTGTCAGTTAAAGGGGGAGTGAAGTCTGATGAAGTCGAACCGTAAATTACGGCAGTTGCACACCCAACTGCGGCAGCGACATGCATAAGTCCGGAATCATTTGAAACTACCAGACCGCAAAGACTCAGCAGATCGACAGCATCCAGTAAACTGGTTCTACCAGAAAGATCAACACAATGTTCCAGATTCACCAGCGTCATTAATGCTTTGATCTGCTGCGTGGTAGTCTGGTCTTTCGGTCCACCAAATATCCAAACCTGCATTCCCCGCTCTATTGCAGCATCCGCGAGTTTTGCATAGTGATGCTCCGGCCATTTTTTTGCATCGCCAAACTCTGCCCCTGGGCAGATACCCATCACGGGTCGCGCAGCGGTCAGTCCAAACTGGTTTTGCAACCGTTCACGATTATGTTCATTGATCTCCAGACTGGGATAATCCAATGCCGGTAAGATCTCTTCGCGATCCAAACCCAGTGCCGCAAATCGGTCTATCATGCGGGGCTGGGCCTTTTTATCCAGTATCCTCATATCATTGACCAGTAAATACCGATACTCACCTCGAAACGCAGTTCGAACGGGAATATCGGCAAAATAGGGTACTAACGCTGATTTCAGAGAATTCGGCAATATGATTGCCTGTCTATAGGATTCCTTCCTGAGGGACTCACCCAGGCGTCTGCGCTTCCCGATCCCAAGTTCAGCATGGGCAACATCAAAGAGAATGCCGCGGTTTATTTCGGCCATACGAGTGACTAGGGATAAACTTGCCGGTGGGGCGATAACATCGATTTCTGCATCACGATGCCGCCTGCGTAGCAGTTTGTAGAGGGTTTGCGCCATTACCATGTCGCCGACCCAGGACGGGCTAACAACAAGTATTCGGTCTGTCATTTTCTCCGTCGATAAGCACTGATGATTGTTAGTTGACTACCGTCGACCATTCCGGGTGTTCAGATCGTTTTGTCATAACCTGATCAAAATACATCGTTTGCAGTGTCTCGGTTATCGGACCACGACCACCAATGCCTATAACCCGGCCATCCAATTCACGAATCGGCAGCACCTCTGCTGCGGTTCCTGTAAAAAAGGCCTCGTCGGCAATATAGACTTCATCGCGTGTGATACGACGCTCAGTGATTTCCAACCCTAACTCTTCGGCAAACGTGAATATTGTTGCCCTTGTGATCCCTTCAAGACAGGATGTTAGTTCAGGTGTTACCAGCTTGCCATTTTGAACCAGGAAGATATTTTCACCGCTTCCTTCGGCAACATAACCTTCATTGTCAAGCAGCAGCGCTTCTTCGCATCCACTGTCTAACGCTTCTTTTAAGGCGAGCATTGAGTTGATGTAGTTTCCATTCGCCTTGGCTTTGCACATGGTTATGTTCACGTGATGACGTGTATAAGAAGAAGTGCGAACCCTAATACCATCGGTCCTGGCTTCTTCAGTCATATAAATCGGCCACTCCCACGCCGCAATGATGCAGTGAGGTTTTAATCCTTCTGCACGCAATCCCATGCCTTCAGAACCATAGAAACACATGGGTCTCAGATAAGCTTCCTTAAGCTGATTCTCTTTTACAACCTGAATCTGCGCGTTACTGATTTCTTCTTTGCTAAAGGGGATATTGAAATTAAGAATATGGGCAGAGCGAAACAAGCGGTCAGTATGATCCGTCAAACGGAAAATCACGGGCCCCAGATCTGTTGCATAGGCGCGAACGCCCTCGAAAACGCCAAGACCATAATGCAGGGTGTGGGTGAGCACATGTACCTTTGCCTCGCGCCAGGGTACAAATTCACCATCAAACCAAATAACACCGTCTCTATCAGCCAGTGATTCCGACATACTTCATCTACCTACTCATGAGACCAATTACAGGTCTCTACTCAATTTCGAGCCGCCATTTTACACGCACTTCTACCATCATGGGGGATTGATGTTGCTATTCGCTACCCAGGTGATCCTGCCAGATCTGAACCACCTGACCACGGTAAACATTTAGCTGATCATAAGAACCCATTTGCCCGCCAAGCCAAGTGTAATGTACCGCTCCGCGATATGCGACATATGCCTCCTGCAGTACAGCAGTTTCCTTCGGGGTTAAAAGTTGTTTCTCTGCAAGAATATCGATCAATCGCATCTTGTCTGTCCACCGGGCCAGGTCCGGAAACTGGTGGCAGTTTGCTAAAACCAGATACTGCACCAGAAACTCAATGTCAACAATCGCGCCAGCACCATGCTTCAAGTCGAAGCCCGATAAAAGGACGTCGTCCGCACTGTCCTCTGACTTCACGTTGTTATCCAGGTGCTTTCTCATCTTGCTGCGCATTTGAGTGACATCTGCCACCAGACTGACCTCATCTCGTTTGAGAGCAAGAATCTTCTGCCTGATTTCTTCGAAGCGCGATCTGTACTCAGGATTACCAGCCACGTATCGCGCCCTGACCAGGGCCTGATGTTCCCAGGTCCATGCATCCTGTTCCAGATAACGGTCATAGGCATTAAAGGTTCCAATCAATGGCCCCTTATTTCCATCAGCTCTTAATCGCAGATCAATTTCGTATAAAAGCCCGAACCTGGTCAGGCTGGATAATATATGGACTATTCGCTGGCCGAGTCTGGAAAAGAAAACATTGTTTGGGATAGGTTTCTTACCAACGGTTTTTCCCTGAATATCAGCGTCGTGTAGCATGACAATGTCCAGGTCAGATCCATAGGCGAGCTCAATACCACCAAGTTTGCCATAACCGACCACCGCAAGACACCTGCCCTGTAAACCACCATCTCTGTCAGCAGGCTCGCCATACCGGTCTATTACATATTCTAGTGCCAGCTCCACAGCCTTGTTAAGAACGATTGATGCAATATCTGTCAGTCTGTCAGATGCCTTCATCGTATTTCCGACCCCCAACAGTTCAAATATGGCTACTCTCAAAACGGCCGCATTCTTAAACTGGCGAATAGCATCCATCTGCTCTTCAAGGTTGCCTTCTTCAAGCGATGACATTAACTCATCCAATTCCGCTTGTAGCGATGACGGATCAAATTCTGTTTGATTCGCCCTTCGATCCGTCAATTCGTACATTAATATCGGATAGTGGCAGACCTGATCAGCGACCCATGCACTCATTGCACACAGGTGTACCAACCGGGTCATGGCATCAACGTTCTCAAGCAGAAATGCAAGATAAGTACTACGTCTAACGACTGCATTAATGATGGGTAGAAGCCGTCGAAGAGCCTCATCCGGCTGCACTTGTCTGGCGCAGTGACTTAAGAGAACTGGCATTAGCCGCTGTATTCGATCTATGGCAATGTCCTGTAAGTCTTTAAGACCGAGTCGAAATTCTTGCAGCATTTCCGCCGTGTTCTGATCGGTACTGAATCCCTGTTCATTTAACATGTTCGCCGACTCATCGTTAGATGGATCATTCCAGATCGAAACCCAAACCCGACTACCTTCCACTTGAATTTCCTTCTCGGCACTGTTTGGTCCCATGACTTTATTGAAACAAGAGGTGACCTGGTCACGAATCGACTGCAATTGAGCGTAGTACTCATCATAAGTATGACACCCCATTGACATGGCCAGACGCTGCCTTGACAGCTCAGTATCGGGCAGTTGCTGGGTTTGACGATCCTTTTCTGCCTGAATGGCATGTTCACTATTGCGCAAGAACCGATAGGCGTTTCGCAAACGGGCAGCATCCTCTTTTGGAAGATAACCACCAATTTCGAGTTGATCCAGGGCTTCAAGCAATCTTCTCTGTCGCAACAGAGGTTTAGTGCCACCCCAGATCAACTGTTGCGACTGGACAATAAACTCAACTTCCCTGATGCCGCCAGGGCCAAGTTTGATATCATCCTGTAATTGCTTCTGCCTGCCCTCATTGTCTATCAGTTGCTTCATGTTTCGTAACGCTTCTATCGCGCCATAATCCAAATGTTGGCGATATACGAACGGTTGCAGCCAGCTCAGAAAGCTGTCCCCAATATCAATATCGCCCGCGCAGGCCCGGGCCTTAATAAATGCATATCTCTCCCAGTCCCTGCCTTGCTCAACAAAGTACTTTTCCATCGCGACACGATTGAGAATGATCGCACCGCTATCTCCGTAGGGACGAAGCCGCATGTCGACGCGAAAAACGAAACCTGAGGGCAACGTGGTGTCCAGCGACTTGATGATTTGCTGCGATGTTCGAACAAAGAACTCCTGGTTGCTTATGCCTGATTCACCATCAACCATGCCTGCCTCGCCGTAGATGAAGACAAGGTCGATGTCAGATGAAACATTCAGTTCATTAGCCCCGAGCTTACCGAGCGCCAGGACACACATCTGCTGAATATTGCCGGAAGAACCAACAGGCTGGCCTAGTCGCTTAAGATTCGCTCTGTAATGAAAATCGAGAACCGCCTTGATGCAGGCATCAGCAAGCAATGATAAATCTCGCGTCGTCTCCACCATATCAGCACGACGCGACAGATCTCTGAATATGATTCTCGCGATCTCACGGTTTCTGATTCTCCTTAACTCACCATCAAGATCACTTGAATCAATCTGACTAAGAGAAGTGGCCAGATGATCGTCATCATAGCTGAGAAAAAGATCCCCACTTGCATATAGATCACTACCGGCATCGGTCATCAGGAATTCATACAGATACTCACTAAGTACGCAAACGCGAGTCAGTTCAGATAACTGGACAGCATCAAGTGGTAGTACCTTTAACCGATTTTCAATCCGAGAGAGTATCTGCTCCAGCTCCGACATCTACTTGATTCCTGCCCGGAATATTCTGTAACCAGAGTAAATCATATACCTTCTTGTTATCGTTGATTCAGACACCAGGCAGGCGCCGCTTAACGTCTCGATATCTCAAATTCGAATATGATTTATCCGAATATCGCTACTCAGCACCTGAGAATGGCGCCACGCGAAGGACTTCAGCAATCGTTGTTTTTCCTGCTGCAATTTTGATGGCACCGCTTAAACGTAGGGTTTTCATTCCTTCTTTCATGGCACTCATTCGGAGCTTCCCAATATCAGCGGAGTCATTAATCAGTGCTTTGATTGGGTCAGTCAGAGGCAGCAGTTCATATATCCCTTCACGGCCCATGTAGCCGGTATCCCTGCATTCCAGGCATCCAACAGGTTGCTGCATATTGTTCGGCATATTCATCTTCCAGGGTGCTGTGACCATCCGCCAGCCATCCTTATCGCTTTCCCCTAAAGATTTACAGCTGCTGCAAAGAGTTCGCACAAGACGCTGAGCCATAATACCCAGGATTGTGGCTTTGATTAGATATGGCGCGACACCAAGTTCCAGGAGTCGAGTAATCGCCGACGGTGAATCATTGGTGTGCAGGGTGGATATTACAAGGTGACCGGTCAAGGCTGCCTGAATCGCCATTTCGGCAGTCTCCAGATCACGAATCTCGCCCACCATAATGATATCCGGGTCCTGCCGAAGCAGTGCCCTGACACCGTCTGCGAAAGTTAAATCGATATTATGCTGCACCTGCATCTGATTGAAACTGGGCTCCACCATTTCGATAGGATCTTCGATCGTGCAAACATTGACATCCTCTGTCGCAAGATGCTTCAGACTTGAGTACAGGGTGGTGGTTTTGCCAGAACCGGTTGGTCCTGTTACAAGCACGATACCGTTGGGATTTTGAACCATGCCCTCCCAGCGATCATAGTCTTCATCAGCCAAACCAAGCTGTGCGAACGTTTTTAGTAGTATGTCAGGATCAAAAATCCGCATTACCATTTTTTCACCGAAAGCAGTAGGCAATGTTGACAACCGCAGCTCGACTTCATGCCCGTCCTGCATTTTTGTTTTTAGACGACCATCCTGGGGGCGACGTTTTTCAGCGACATCCATTCGTCCAAGCGTCTTAATTCGACTAATCACGGCGGTCATCACAGGGGCTGGCAACTCATAGACAAGGTGCAGAACACCGTCAATTCTAAAGCGCACCCTGCCTTTTATACGTCTGGGTTCGAGATGGATATCACTGGCTCTCTGGTTGAACGCATATCCCAGCAACCAGTCGACGATGTTGACCACATGTGCATCATTGGCCTCCATGGATTTCATTTGGCCCAGTTCGAGCATCTGCTCCAGATTGCTCAGGGAGTTGAGGTTCAAGCCCTGCGCATTCGCCTGGCTGACCGAGCGAGCCATGGTGTAGAACTCGGTTGTGTAGCGTCGAATGTCAGCCGGGTTTGAAATCACTCGAGTGATTATCTTGCCAGGTTGTGACTGCTGGATCGTTGGTTCCCAACCTGACATGTAAGGCTCGGCACTGGTTACAACCACCTCATCATCTCTGACTTCTAGTGCGAGTAATTGATGGCGTTTTGCAAATTCATGCGACATCACACTGGTGACAACCTGGGAATCAATCTTTAGTGGATCTATGCGTTGATAGGGTTGATTGGCTTTTTCACACAACCAGAGAGTCAGCACCTCCAGATCAAGCTTCTGAGCTGGATTTTTCTGATCGTCCGGCGGGTCTTCTGCAATGAGCTCAAGTGGGTGCCAGTCAATCTGTTCATTGCTACGAATCTTCAGACTCAGCTGATCGGCATCAGCTGTTGACAGGCGACCATCGGCCACCAAATCGTTCAACAGTGACCTAAGATTTAACTGGATGTCCGGCTTTTTGTCACCGACTTCCTGAATGCTCATGGACTCACCATACTCTCGTTCAAATCTGTTCTCTGTAATAACTAAGCTTATACCTTTTAGGCCCAGTTGGTGTAAACGCTTTTTGGCAGTCAAATTGATACACTGCGCCGTCCTAGTACAGCAGATTCCCAATAGAAATGCACAGAACCCCAAAACTACAAGAGATGGTTCAAACCCTGACTGCGACGCCATCGATCAGCAGCACTTTGACGCAGTATGACCAGAGCAACCTTGATGTCGTACATCTGCTCGCAAACTGGCTGGATTCCATGGGATTTGCCATAAAAATCAAGCCAGTGTCAGGATATCCGGGGAAAGCCAACCTTATTGCTACAATGGGCGAAGGGACTGACGGCCTTTTGCTGTCGGGACATACGGATACGGTCCCAATAGACAGTCATTTGTGGCATTCGGATCCTTTTACACTGCAGGAAAAAGGTGACCGCTGGTATGGTCTCGGTGTATGCGACATGAAGAGCTTTCTGGCGATATGTCTCTCAGCTGTGGCACCATATATTGGACAGTCGCTGCAGAAACCCCTGACAATCCTCGGCACCGCCGATGAAGAATCCTCAATGTGCGGTGCACGGGCACTCGACGCATCCGACCTGAACCATGCCAGATACGCCATTATTGGTGAACCCACAAGCCTCGTGCCAGTCACCCGCCATAAGGGCATTATGATGCTGTCACTCAAGGTCATGGGTAAATCCGGTCACTCTTCAAAACCAGAACTTGGCAAGAGCGCCCTTGATGCAGCCGGATCTGTTATTCACGAACTCGGCAGATATCGCCGGATTCTCTCAGAGAAATATCAAGATACCAATTTTGAGGTTGTTGAACCGACACTGAATCTGGGCTGTATACATGGTGGCGACAATCCAAATCGCATCTGTGATCATGTTGAACTTGCCTTTGATCTGCGAATCCTGCCGGGTATGAACAACCATGCCATCATTTCCGAGATCAGCGACCGCCTCGAACCTCTGGTAACCGATCTGGGACTACAGTTCGAATTGCAGACAATGCATCCCCCCCTTGATGCATTTGAGAGTTCCGGAACTGATCTCTTGGCAACGATTCAAAAGACGAATACTCGACAACCAGCGTCCGTGGCTTTTGCCACTGAAGCACCATTTCTCACTAACCTGGGTATCGAGACAATTGTCATAGGACCAGGATCTATCGATCATGCACATCGACCGGATGAATTTCTGGAACTGGCACAACTGGACCCAACTATTGCTATAATCCGCGCCCTTATCGACAAGTACTGCATTTAGAACCGTCATGAGTGACACATACCAGCACGTAAAGTGGTTTCGGGATTCATCGCCCTACATCAATGCGCATCGAGGAAAGACCTTTGTTGTGTATTTGAGTGGTGATGCAATCGCGGATGAAAACTTTACGAACATCGTTGGAGATATCGTGTTACTCAATTCTCTGGGTGTCAGGTTGGTATTGGTATACGGCGCTAAACCACAGATAGACAGTCACCTTGAGATCCAGAATATGACAAGTGTGATAACCAATGGCATTCGCATTACCACACCGGAAATTCTACCTTCAATCCAACAGGTTCTCGGGAAAGTTCGATCTGACCTTGAAGCAGCCCTTTCAAGAGGAGTTGTCAATGCGCCCGAGCATAGTTCTGATATCACGGTCACTTCTGGTAACTATATCAAGGCTAAACCATTAGGTATTATCGAAGGTCGTGACTTCCACAACACCGGTACCGTCAGAAAGGTAAATACTGATTCAATTTGCAAACAACTCGACAATGGCGCGATTGTACTTGTAGCACCAATTGGCTATTCCCCTTCTGGAGAAGTATTCAATATCAGTTCAGCAGAAGTTGCCGGCGAAGTGGCGACAGCCATTCACGCTGACAAATTTATCCTTTTTATCCGCGAAAGCGGTGTCGTCGATGCGGATGGCAAGGTCATCAATGAACTTCAGGTCAATGACATTGACCCACAATCTTTACAGCCCTATGAGCCACTTGCGTGCGCCAGAAAATCCTGCATCAAGGGTGTCGAGCGCAGCCACCTGATCAGCTACTCTAACGATGGAGCACTGCTAGAGGAACTGTTCACCAGAGATGGAGCAGGAACACAGATCAGCCGATTTAGCTATGAGCAGATTCGCACCGCAACCGCCGACGATGTCGCAGGCATTATTGAATTAATTCAGCCACTAGAGGCAGACGGCATCATGGTAAAACGTTCAAGAGAACTAATCGAATCGGAGATCGTACAGTTCACCGTGATAGCAAGAGACGGCATGATTGTTAGCTGTGCTGCTCTGTATCCATTTGGAAAACAGGGTGAGTTGGCCTGTCTTGCTACCCATCCGGACTATCGAGACAACAATCGAGGTGAATTGCTGCTGACACATGTTGAGAAAACCGCCAAAGAGCTAACACTGGATTCGATATTCGTCCTGACAACTCAGACCGCTCACTGGTTTACAGAGCGTGGCTTTGTCGAAGCAGACGTTTCTGGCCTGCCTGGGTCGAGACAGTCACTGTACAACTATCAGAGAAATTCAAAACTCTTCATCAAGTCGTTGGCCTAGGAATCTAACAAGGAGTCATCCATGCCCAGATATCGATCCAAAACATCCACCCAAGGTCGCAATATGGCAGGCGCCCGATCTTTGTGGAGAGCAACCGGGATGCATGATGAAGACTTCAACAAGCCCATCATCGCCGTCGCCAACTCGTTTACACAATTTGTCCCGGGCCACGTGCACCTGCAGAATATGGGTCAACTTGTCGCAAGAGAAATCGAAAAAGCAGGTGCAGTGGCGAAAGAATTCAATACCATCGCCATTGATGACGGCATCGCCATGGGTCACGACGGCATGTTGTACAGCCTGCCTTCACGGGATCTCATCTCCGATTCTGTCGAGTACATGGTCAATGCGCACTGTGCCGATGCCATGATCTGCATTTCGAACTGCGACAAGATCACGCCAGGGATGCTAAACGCTGCCTTGCGCCTGAATATCCCGGCGATCTTCGTCTCGGGCGGACCCATGGAAGCAGGAAGGACAAAACTCGCAAATCACAACACTAACCTCATTCATGCGATGGTGGTGGCAGCGGATGAGCAGCTCAGTGACAGTGAGGTCGAAGAGTATGAACGCACTGCCTGCCCAACCTGCGGTTCCTGTTCAGGCATGTTTACTGCCAATTCGATGAACTGCCTGACAGAAGTCCTCGGTCTTGCATTGCCTGGCAACGGTTCTTTGCTCGCAACCCATGCTGATCGGAAACAGCTTTTCCTGGATGCAGCGAACAAGATTGTAGAAATCACCAAACAGTATTACGACAAAGATGACGACAGTGTGTTACCTCGCAGTATCGCCAATTTTAGTGCCTTCGAAAATGCCATGTCGATGGATATTGCGATGGGCGGGTCAACCAATACTGTTTTGCACCTGCTGGCGGCCGCAAAGGAAGCCGAGTTGGATTTCACGCTTGCTGATATCGATCGGCTGTCTCGCAACGTGCCGAATATCTGCCGCGCTGCCCCTTCCGTTGATCAGTACCATCTGGAGGATGTGCATCGTGCAGGTGGCATCATGGCTATTCTGGGCGAACTGAATAGAGGGAATCTTCTTAACACCAACGTTCAAAGCGTTCACAGCAGTTCTTTGTCCGACACACTCAAAATCTGGGACATCGCCGTGACGCAAAATGAAGAAGTACGAAAGTTTTTCCGAGCCGGACCTGCTGGCATCCCGACCCAGATCGCTTTCAGTCAGGATACGCGCTACAAATCACTTGATCTGAATCGAGAGAACGGTTGCATTCGTGACATCGAACATGCCTACAGTAAAGAAGGCGGACTGGCTGTTCTCTATGGCAACATTGCTGAGGATGGCTGTATTGTAAAAACCGCTGGAGTCGACGCGAGCATCTGGGTGTTCTCTGGTCCGGCTCGAATATTTGAATCGCAGGATTCCGCAGTTGAAGCCATATTAGGTGACAAGATAAAACCCGGGGATATCATCGTCATCCGCTACGAAGGACCAAAAGGCGGTCCCGGTATGCAGGAAATGCTGTACCCCACAAGCTATCTGAAATCCAAGGGACTCGGCGCAACCTGCGCCCTACTGACAGATGGCCGCTTCTCAGGCGGTACAGCAGGCTTATCATTGGGGCATATTTCTCCGGAAGCTGCTGAAGGTGGTGCGATTGGTCTGGTTGAAGAAGGCGATGAAATCCAGATTGATATTGCAAATCGTGCTGTTCACCTTGATGTATCTGACGATTTGCTCAACAAGAGACGGGCTGAGATGGATGCCAGAGGGCTTGATACCTGGATGCCAACGGAAGTGAGGAGTCGCGTCATCACACCGGCACTCAAGGCATATGCTGCGCTCACTACTAGTGCAGACAAGGGTGCTGTCAGGGATGTGGATCAGTTAAAGCGATAGCCCGACCCTGTAGCTAGGCCAGTTTTGATTTAGTCCGGAGCAGATCAGCCACATATTCAAGTCTGTCTCGACTTAATCCCCAGCCAAGATCCAGGCGCTGGCTGCCCTCCAATGACAAGTATCGACTCTGGTTGAAGAAGGTTACCGCCACCTGGTTGATTGAGCGCCGATCGAAGCGCCGAGTTCCGCCCAAGCCTCCAGGTTCGACTGTTTATTGTCAATCAGCAAAGCCTTCTCCGGATGACACCCAATCCCAAGACTTTCAACAGCCAGTACCTGATCATAGAACATTGTTGCTTCATCAATTCTGTTTGATCCCAGGATCACGCGACTCAGCACTCGTTGATTCATCAACATCACTCCCGGTGTATAGGTCGCCTGGCATCTGTTCAGGATCGACAAGTGAATCAGTCAGCAACTATTTATTCTCGTTGGAGGACATTGCATTCACAACGCTCGAGCTTCAACGACCACTGCGACATGTGATGCTTTCTCCAGATCATCCTGATTCAGGTTCTTGTCCTTATTAAGTCTGATCTCCTGGTAAGCAGCATCTTGAGGGTGCAAGTCCAGGTAATGTTCGAGCGCAGACCTTATTCTCCGGGGATCATTGTAGATAGCTTCAGCCCGGTATGCTGCTGACTTACCGGCAACATGCAATTCAACCTCAGCACCACCCTTCAGGTTCCGCCACCACATGGTTTCTGATGATGTATAGCAACGTATGACCTCACCTACGACCACATATCGCAGGGGTGTTGTTATTTTGCGTTTACTTCGTCTACCGGTGAAAGTGATCAGCATCAGACTACCACTCATTAGAGAATGCAGAGGTGAGCGAAGCAGCAATGTCACTATCGGGTTTACAATGACAAAAAGTGGTTCTGGAAGTTTCATAAATTGCTACCTTCCTCCCTGACTGCAAATGTTGACGGAGCGCATCGAAACAGCGCTTCAGGCAGCATTCTGTAGACCGGGATGCAAAGTCTATCTACCGTGGATCCAGCCGAATAATGTACCTCGGCGGAAATCCGGTCAGTATCTTGAACACAAGGGGCAGACTGTTTTCACTATCGACGCGACCCTGTTCATCATCCTCAATTGGTACAACCAGATAGTCCTTTTTCCCTTCACCCAGATCAACCTGAACGTTTCGGTTTTCCAACGCATTGCTATACCAGGCTCGAGGCCAGTGATTGGCCGCCACATAGAGCTGATCACTACTCTCAATTCGTGCAAGGACCCTGTCGTTTGTAGCACCATCCTCATCCGTAGTGCTGATGACCAGCGTCCCCTGATTTGAAGGCTGGTAATATCCAATCGCGGATTCAAAGGCAACGATGATTCCTATGTAAACGAGGATCAGTATTCCGATTATCTTTACGGCTTTCATTGTTGATCTCCCAGGGAATTAATGAATCAAGATCAATCTTACACTGTATGGCTCGTTCACGAGAACAGACTTTTAACGGGTCGTCTGATGGAGAACTTCTCTTCATTTCAAATAAAGGCCATTACCCTATGTATGTCTTATGGTCCCAATGCCAGCTGCACACTGTAGGTCGTCAGCCCATATGGGCCCACTAGCATTACACTTTAAGAGACTCTTTTCTGTGTATGGTTACTCCAATCTAGCCTGCTAATTGCAGGTTTTACACCTTTCTCCCGTTCATGGTGTGAGACTTAATAATTGCCGGCTAATCCAGGGACGACATCATCTTGGCAGCAGTACATTTCAGAAGGCTATTCGAAGAGCTGCGGTGGAACCTCTGCTAATAAAACCAGTCAGTTCTCACCCGTTTGCTTCGCCACTCCTTCGCGACCAACGCTCTGGAAAATAACATGGATATATATCCGCACCGTTCAGCGGCAGTTAGGTCATTCTGTACTGGAGACAACAGAAATTTACACGCATCTCTTGCGTCGAGGTGGACATGGCATTCGAAGCCTACTGAAAGATATTTTTCCTGGGATCCCCATTTAGGATAGCAAATAGCCTGATGGTCAAGTTGATTCGCAAGGGCACAATAGATATATCTGCATTTAACGCCGGGAATACTCGTGAACAAAGTCAACTAACGCTTTTACATTGTCGACTGGCGTTTCCGGGATGATCCCATGGCCCAAATTAAAAATGTGTCCTGGTCGATTGTCGACTTCATCTAACAGTTCCCTAGCTTTCTGCTTTACCGCATCCTGTGTCGAGCAAAGCACAATAGGGTCTAGATTACCCTGGACGGCTTTAACACCGGTTTGATTCCACGTTTGTAATAGCGGGGTCCGCCAGTCAAGGGCCAGAACATCGCCACCTGCATCTGCCATCAACCCTGCGAGAGCAGGATTACCTGTGCCAAAGTGAATGACCGGCACGCTGCCACAGATTGCTTTCATCAGTCTCTCGGAATGGGGCATGACATACTGCACATAATCAAGTGGTGACAGGCAGCCGACCCAGCTGTCAAACAATTGAACCGCCTGAACACCGGATTCGATCTGGTAGTTCATATAGTCGATTACGGTATCTGTTATTTTCTCCATCAGCGTATGCCAGGCACCTGTGTCGCCATACATCATCTGTTTAACAAAAACGTAATTACGAGAACCCTTGCCTTCAACGGCGTACGATGCCAGTGTGAATGGCGCACCACCAAAGCCGATTAGTGGAATATTGGCTGGCAGCCCACTGCGAATCAGTCTGATGACTTCACTGATATATGGCATCGTTTCACTGGCGGGATCAACCAGCAGGGCATCAATGTCATCGTTTGTTCTCACGGGATTATCAAAATTGGGGCCTACATCGGGAATGTAATCCAGGTGCAATCCCATGGGTTCGAGAATCGGTAGCAGATCAGCAAACATAATCGCTGCATCAACCCCCAGGATGCGTTGCGCATCGCAGGTTGCCTTTGCGGCCAGTTCAGGTGTTTTGAAGAAGTCGAGACTGGGTGTATTTCCTTTCACCTCATGGTATTCAGGCATGTAACGACCAGCCTGCCGGTTCAGCCAGATAGGTGTGTAATCGGTCTGTTCACCGCGGCACGCCTTCAAAAAAGGAGAGTTGTTCAGATCGTCTGTCATGTTGCTGCCCGTATCAAGAAGCGCTGCATTATACATGAAGCGCTATCTGAGCAGACGTACAACGGCCTTTGATTCCCTCCGCCTGTTCTCGGTTGCCAAAACCGCAGTTTCAGTTTCTGCGAGTAGTTGCCGCGCCTCTCCGATATCCACAAGCGTCGGGTTCAGGCTAACCCGCAAACCCTTGATTTCTCTCTCCATGACCTGCTGTTTTGATTCATTACACTCACCCGATACCAGGTAGTTATCCACCAGACGCCCTATGCCTTTCAGTGCCAGCAGTTCCCGTTGTATGCAATCAAGCTCATCGGCAATCAGCTGTCGCGTGGTATCAGAAACCAGAATTGAATCCCTTGGCGCTTTGCTTTCCAATCGACTCGCCATGTTGACGGCACCACCAACTGCCGTGTAGTCCATGTGGCTTTCCGACCCGAAGTTCCCCACGGCGCAATATCCCGTGTTGATGCCAATTCGAATATGCAGCTCACTAAAGATACCTTTCTGCTGCCACTTATCACGCAGACAACTGAGTTTTCGCTTCATCTCAAGGGCCATGCGAACACAGGAGAGTGCATCCTGTCTTGGGCCTTGGGTCTCTGGATCGCCAAAAAACACCATAATGCCGTCACCCATAAACTTATCAAGAGTGCCACCATGTTCTACCACTATCTCAGCCATGGCATTCAGGTACTCATTCAAGGTGCGGGTTACGGTTTCCTCTTCCAGGTTGTCCATTAACTCAGTAAACCCTTCAATGTCAGAAAAGAATACGGTCAATCGCTTCCGATAAGTTTTTTCACTCTGTCTTTGCCTTGCGACAATCGCCGCATAGATCTGCGGGCTTAAATATTGCCTTAGATATTCGGTATTGCTGACCAGCGCTTGCTTGTCAACTTCTGCTCGATGACGCGAACTGCCAAGGTCCACGGTTACTTTAAATCCCATATAAGCAACCATGCATGAGTAGGTGAGTATCGCAATGCAACATAGTGCATCTGTTAGCAATGAATCTGGGTGAGAAATATCTGGTAGAAACAGCAGCCAACCTGCGCCAAGAGTGATGCCCAGAATCATCAGGCTCAACAGCATGGTTTTTGGTCTTGCAATGAGCAGCGTGCTAAGAGATAAGATCAGGATAAAACTAAGCGACGTCAGGAGGTGGAAACCATTGACCACAATCATGCTACCTACTAGCAGACTGTCCACCAGCATGCTGTTTCTCGCACCTTCAGTAGAGTTTAACCAGCAACCTGTAATCCAATAGGCAAGATGCGGATACAGCAGCAGCGGGATAGCCAGCCAAACAGTGCTGTGCAATACAGTTGAACTCGTTACTGGATTCCCGGATGAGTATCCAAATGAATCTCCTACTGAGATCCCAACGAATTGACTGAGGGTTATCAGCGCTGCGAAACCATAAGCCAGGACTCTCGGCTGGTATATGATTTTGATAAGATAGTGGAAATTTCGATCAGTCGGCATCAGGAGATCATGAACGGATATCCGGGTATCTGGAATCAGCCGATGATGACTCTTGCGTCAGGAGAGCAACTCGAGTGTATGTAGGTATTAACTCACCAGATCCATTGATACATTCTGATCAACGTCTGTATCATAGTCGATACCGTCAAAGGCAAAGCCGTGCATCTGCAAAAACGCTTCACGATATCCTGCAAAATCAGTTATCTCATCGAGGTTTTCGTTAGTGACTTCCGACCATTTGGCTCTTATATAGTCCTGGATATCATCCTCAAGTTCCCAATCATCCATACGTATCCGACCCTGGTCATCGAGCCTCAGCTCACCTTCGGAAAATAGTTGGGAATCAAACAACCGGGTAGTCTGCTCAATGCAACCCTCATGGTTGCCTTTTTCCTTCATAACTTTGAATAGCAATGACAGGTAAACAGCCATCCCGGGTATGGCAGAGGCGGCTTGTGTCATCAAACCTTTCATCACCGCAACGTAGGCCTTGCCGTTTACCGTTGCCATCGGTCCCGAGAGTGCACTTGCAGCACGATCCAGGTCTTCTTTAGCCCGGCCAATCGTGCCGTTGTAGTAAATGGGCCAGGTCACTTCACTGCCAAGGTAGGTGTAGTTGGTCGTTATACAACCGTCTGCCAGAACGCCCGCTTTCAAAAGGGCATTGATCCAAAGCTCCCAGTCTTCGCCACCCATCACCTTTGTGGTATCCGCAATCTCCTCATCGCTTGCAGGTGCAAGGCTGATCGGCCTGATCTCACCTGAATTGAAATCAATCGTAGCACCCTCAAAAGGTTCGCCAATTGGTTTTATTGTGCTCCGGGCCACCGTCCCGTCAGCCAGCTGGCGCCCTGGTGCTGCCAGTGAATAGACCACCATGTCCAACTGCCCCAGATCTTTTTTGATCAGATCAATAGTGGATCGTTTCAGCTCTGCTGAGAAAGCATCACCATTGATGTTCTTCGCATATAATCCTGCCTCGTCAGCAAGCCTGGTAAACGCGGCAGATTTGTACCAGCCAGCCGACGCGGTTCTCTTTCCTGCTGCTGGTTTTTCGAAAAACACACCGATCGTAGCCGCACCCGATCCAAATGCAGCACTTATCCTGGAGGCCAGTCCATAGCCCCCGGATGCGCCGATGATCAGGACCTTCTTAGGCCCACATTTGACTTGTCCCTGAGATTTCACATATTCAACCTGTTGCTCAACATCCTTCTCGCAACCCGCCGGGTGCGCAGCAGTACACAAAAAACCTCTTACCTTTGGATGAATAATCATAGATATTCTCACACTTAATTTGTGGTCAATTCGCTATGACGGTAGCTCCAGACCAGAAAGCAGATACCGATCAGTATCATCGGTAATGATAGCAATTGGCCGGTGGTCAGCCATTCAAAGGCGACGAATCCCAAGTGGGCATCCGGTTCTCTAAAGATCTCTGAGCAAAATCGCAATGAACCGTACCCTATTAAGAATATACCCGATGTGGAGACCACGGGTCTGACACGCCGTGTAAACAACCATAAAATCAGAAACAAAACAGGTCCTTCCAGAAACGCCTGGTACAGGCTGGAAGGATGACGACCAACAATGTCTCCCGGATAAATCGCAGCCCAGGGAACATCAGTGACCCGCCCCGGCAATTCTCCATTGATAAAATTACCCAGTCGACCGCAGCCGAGAGCAATGGGAATACTGGGGGCAATAAAGTCGGTCACCTCGAAAAAGGTCTTTTTAGTCAGTCGGCCTAATAGATACGCGGCAACGAAGACGCCCAGCATCCCCCCATGAAATGACATACCTCCCTGCCAGACCTTAAACAGCGCCAGCGGATCATCAACCAGCTCCTGCCGTCCATAAAACAGCATGTAGCCGATGCGACCTCCCAGGATCACACCAAATACCCCATAAAATATCGCGTCAGATATGTGTTCTTCGGTCCAAACGGGTTTCTTGCTGCCAGTCCCTGTTGTCCTCGACCTAATTGAAGCGTGCCGCCAGACAAGCAAGATACCGACCAGGTAGCTGAGCGCATACCAGTGAATACTGATTGGACCGAGACTAAGGGCAACGGGGTCAAACTCAGGATAGTTCCACATAAACGGCTTAACTTCGTAAAAGGGTATTATCTGTTAAGTCACAGGTGCTTGTCCTGATTAAATCACGCCGAGTCGGGATTAAGAGGCGGATGATCTCCCGACGATACGACCTCTGATGCAATCCGTTCTCTGTGATGCCAACTCATGGCATAATCCCCCCAAATCAGACCAATCACGTGGTTTCACGCCAGTCACTAAAAAACTTACCCTAACCCGTATCAAGTAGTTTCTATGTGCCTAATCCTCTTTGCCATTGCACCCAATGACGGTCTCAAGCTGGTCGTCGCCGCAAATCGCGACGAACAACACGCACGGCCAACCCTGGCTGCCAACTACTGGTTGGATGATCCAGGTACGCTTGGTGGTCGTGATCTTCAGGCGGGAGGTACCTGGCTGGGGGTCACAAAGTCCGGTCGATTCGCTGCTGTCACCAACTTTGCAGAAGAACCACCCGACCCATTACCGCCACGCTCGAGGGGAGATCTCACCAGTGACTTCCTGCGTCGAGATATCAGCTGCCGTGATTACCTGGCTGAAGTTCAACACAAGGACCAGGAATACAGAGGATTCAACCTGGTGATATCCGATGGTGAGGTTGTCTTCTATTACAGCAACCGCGAGAAGCAGATCCGTCAGTTACCTTCAGGATTCTATGGCTTGAGCAATCAGCTGCTTGACTGCGACTGGCCAAAGGTGATTTCCGCCAGACAGCATCTGATGCAATGCGCAAATAATAACTTTGGCAATGACACCCTGTTTGAATTACTGGCCTGCCGTGGTGACGAGACACCATTTAGCGCCCGATTTATTCTCGGCGAGCACTATGGAACCTGCACGAGTACTATCGTAAAAATGACCGGGACTGAGGTCTACTTTGAGGAGCGTGGTTTCTCAGCCGAAGGGACTCACATTGCAACCAATCAGTTTGAGATAGCCCTGTCTAGACAACTGCCACAGGTCTTGAGTGAATAAGCTGACCTAACCCGGCCTTACGCATTTCATCCTCGACATAGCTCTTGATCAGAAAAGCGTTGTCCATCTTGAGGACCTTGTTAAGCATCTTTTTAGCCCTGGTCATTTCGAAACTTCGAATCACCCACTTCACCATCAGAAGATTGGTTGAGTTCATCGACAGAACGTCATATCCCATCGCCGTTAAGAGGATTGCCGCTGATGGATTACCCGCCATTTCACCACATATTCCGACCGGTTTTCTCTCACTGTGGGCGGCATCAACCACTTGTTTCAACGCTTGCAGCACCGCGGGATGAAAGTCCTGGTACAGCTCGGCGACACGTGAGTTGTTTCGATCAACAGCGAGCATGTACTGAATCAGGTCGTTGCTGCCAACTGAAAGAAAATCAACGCGCTTGACGATATCTCGTGCCTGATACACGGCCGCTGGAACTTCTATCATTACGCCTACATCCGGCATCTCAACTTCAACACCTTCTTCGACGATTTCTCTGTAACACTGACTAATTAATCGCTGGGCTTCATCGACTTCAGCAATACTGCTGACCATTGGCAGCATGATCCTGAGGTAGGCATCAACCCCTTCGGTGGCCTTTATCATGGCTCTGACCTGGGCCAGGAATATCTCCGGATGATCAAGAGTGACACGGATTCCACGCCATCCCAGGAATGGATTTTCCTCCTGGATGGGAAAATAGCTGAGTGCCTTATCGCCACCTATATCAAGCGTTCTCATAGTCACCTGCCGGGGTGAGAAAGCCTTTAAATGCTTCCTGTATATCAACCGCTGCTCTTCCTCGGTGGGAAACCGGTCATTCATCATAAAGTGCACTTCGGTTCGATACAGGCCAACTCCTTCAGCACCACGATCAAGAGACCTTGCAACATCGGTCATCAGTCCCGTGTTCACCCAGAGCAGAACCCGGTGGCCGTCTTTGGTTTCACATCTCTCATCCTTTAGGGGTTCCAATCCCTCAACAAAAGCCGCCTCCTCTTTAACAATGCGCTTATAGAGCGCCAGTTGATCTTTGTTCGGGTAGGTAATCACCACACCATCGAAACCATCGACGATGATCGGTTTTTCTTCCAGCAGATGGAGAGGCAAATCTTCAACACCCATGACCGTCGGTACACCCATAGCTTTGGCAAGAATAGCCACATGAGAACTACCTGAGCCTGAAACCGATACCAGACCAGCCAGTTTGCTGCGGGGAACTTCTGCCAGCATGCCCGGTGTCAGATCATCTCCAATCAGCACTGTACCCCTGGGATATGTTCGCTTCCTTTCTTCTTTACTCTGCAGTTTGGTTAGAATCCTCTGACCCAGGTCCAGCACATCAGATCCGCGCTCACGCATATAATGGTCATCCAGCGCTTCAAAGCTGGCCACATGGGCCTCAATGACCTGACGCAGGGCGGTCTGTGACCAGACGCCTTGATCAATTCGCTCTATGACTTCTCCGGTGATCGCTGTTTCATCCAGCATGCGCTGGTACGCATCAAAGAGGGTCAGTTCTTCAGGTTGGAGCCGATCAGACAGCCGCGAACCCAGCTTCCTGATCTCCGCTCGTACTTCTTTAACCGCGTTGCGGAAGATCTTTTTCTCGGACTTGATTTTCTTGGTGGTTCGTTCCGGAACCTGGTACAAATCCGCCTCCGGATAAATCACGATTGATGTTCCAATTGCGACTCCAGGTGCGCCAGCTGTCCCGGGGAATCGACTCGCCGGTAGATCAGCTGCTACCCCGGAGATAGTAAAAGCACCCGTTGCTTGTGCGTGCACAATGATGCCAGCCAACTGTGCCGACAGTGTGATCAGGAAAGCTTCTTCACTTTCATCAAAGCGGCGTCGACCAGTCTGCTGGACGACGATCACCCCAAGTACTTTTCGATGATGGATAACCGGTACGCCCAGGAAGGATTCATACTTTTCTTCACCGAGTTCGCCCACATAGTGATATCGGGGATGGCGCGACGCATTGTGCAAGTTGACAGGTTCTGCCCTTTCACCAACAAGTCCCACCAGACCTTCGTCCAGTTCCAGCGTAACCTTGCCAACCATTTCGGTGTTCAGACCGCGGGTCGCCATAAAGACATACTGCTTGCTTTCGTCATCAAGCAGATACACCGAACAGACCTCTGTGCCCATCGCGCTTTGCACACGATCGACGATGATGTCCAGGGCGATGTTTAAATCCCTGGCGGCATCGACTTCCTGGGTAATCCGTCGCAACACATCCAGCATTCGCGATCAGTCCTTCAATTATTATAATTTTGGTGTGTCAGGCACTTGGACAAGCCAGGTGCAAGTTCCTTCATCGCGCGTCGATATACATCCTTCTTAAATGCCACCACCTGACCCAAAGGATACCAATAACTGACCCAGCGCCAAAAATCGAATTCTGGCGTCTTGGAATTATCGAAGCGCACTTCATCATCACGAGTCAGCATCTTCAACAAGAACCACTTCTGTTTCTGACCAATAAACGACGTCGAATTCTGGCGCAGAAATCGTTTCGGTAGTTTATACCGCAACCAGCCCTGAGTACTGTTGATAATCCGGACATGATCAGCGTCTAATCCTATTTCCTCGTGCAACTCACGATACAGCGCATCTTTCGTGGATTCTCCGGAATTTATACCTCCCTGGGGGAATTGCCATGCATCCTGTCCTACCCTTCTCGCCCAGAGAACCTGCCCCTGATCATTTGCGACGATAATGCCGACATTCGGTCTATAACCGTCAGAGTCAATCAAAACTATGTATCATCCTTGTTCACGTTGAAATCATTGTCTCTGAATCTGCCGATGGGAGCAATCAGGCTAATTATTGAGCTAAATAACCGCTAGACTAGCCATCTCTGGCATAAGGAGAAAACAAATTGGCGCTGGTGGTCTTTGATCTTGACGAAACCCTGATTTCCACTGACAGCGATCATATCTGGGGAGAATATGTTGCTGATCACAATCTGGTTGACGAGTCTTCATTTCGAGAGGAAAACCAGCGTTTCTATGAAAATTACAAGCGTGGTGAACTGGATATTGATGCTTATATGCGATTCTCATGCCGTGTTCTGGCCGAACATGAACCAGCGCTTCTGATAGAGCATCGAAAACAGTTTATTGAGCAGCGCATTCAACCTAATCTCCTCCCAAAGGCGCTTGAACTAGTCGATTCTCATCGGCAGAAAGGTGATACTTTGATTGTTGTCACAGCAACTATTGAGTTTATTACCGAACCAATAGTTGAATTGCTGGGCATCGAAAATCTTATTGCACCAGTTCCCGAGCAGATCGATGGTCGGTATACGGGCGAGGTTGTCGGCATCCCCAGTTTTGCGGCTGGTAAAGTCACTCGCCTGAATGACTGGGTCAGGCAGCACAACCTATCTCTCGATGGCAGCTACTGTTACACCGATTCCATTAATGATCTTCCTTTACTCAAGTTGGTCGAGAATCCGGTCGCCGTCGATCCAGACCCCGGTCTTTTGAAGATTGCACAATCACAACGATGGCCCGTTATCTCACTCAGGGGCTAGGCCTCGCTCTTGCACTCAGCCTGTTGCTGAGTTGCGGGCATGAAGAACTCACATCTTCTGATTCAATTCAGCTTGATTCTGATCAAACCAAACTTGCAATCGAGCAGATTGCAGCCTTCGCCCAGAGGCAAAACTCCAATGCTCTCATTGTCAGTGAGCAACTACTGACAAGCGTAAGAGCATTTCTGGCTTCCCCAAATGAAGAGTCTCTCGATTCACTTAAGGCGATTTGGCAGACAGCCCATGAGTCACATTTAGCCGGTCAGCTCGGTCTGTTTAATGATTCGGAGACAAACGCCAGGCTGGTCTTCTCACTCGATGCCTGGCCACTGCATCCGGGTTTTCTGGATTCGTTACCGGCGTATCCGGAAGGCGGCATCATCAACGACATCACGATCAACGTTGATAGCGAAACCCTGCGTCGACAACATGGCATCACTGATCCCGCAGAGGTCTGTCTGGGTTTTCATGCCCTGGAGTACCTGATTTTCGATCGCCCACTTACCGATTTCGTTACCCCGGATACCCGGGATCTTGTCGCCCAATCCATCAATCGGCGAAGGCTTCTACTCGAAACCGTTACTGTGGAACTGACTCAAGATTTAGCTCAAATGGCGGAATTTGTGAGCGTGCAGTTTCAACCCCGTGAAGGACAGTCGGCGGAACAGCAACTCTTTCTCTTCCTGAGCAGTACCAGGGGCTATATGCAAAAGGCATTTCGAGAAAGCAGCATTCTTTTCGATGAGGGTATGGGACACAGTGCTTTTAGCAATACATCAACTGAATCGCTCCGGACGGAGCTACTGGCACTTCAGCAATTCACCCTGAGCGAAGTGACCTTGAGACCGATTTTACGTGCGCTCGACCCTGCCACGACTGACAATTTTGAGGCAACTCTCGCTGACGTTTTAGTAATGCTGGGTCGCAGCGAAGCAAATGAACCTGAGAAGGCAAAATTACCATTGATGCTCTCGGTACTCCTGCATCGACTCGAGGAATTCGAAATCACCCTGAAGCAGTATCTGCAGGATCAGTCTTCCTAGACGCACTGCTGATTTAAGGCTCATACGGTATGCTCGGTCGTCATCCGGTTTATTTATTCTTGTAGAAAAGGAATAGATTCCAGATAAGTGCTGACCCACTTTCTGGAACGACAACATACCAGCTTTATGTTTGTTCATGCCATACGAGATCCAGATCCCTCGCGGCTTTTACATCGTCCAGTCGTTTTACCGGCATTGTCACAGGTGCGGTCTTCACCAGCTCAGGGGTTTCTTTTGCTTCATTCAGGATACTCGCCATGGCTCTGATGAATGCATCAATCTCTTCGCGGCATTCTGTTTCTGTAGGTTCAATCAGCAAACACTCGGGAACCAGCAGAGGGAAGTACGTCGTCGGCGCGTGAAACCCGTAGTCCAGCAGTCGTTTAGCAAAGTCCATAGCGCTAACATCCAGCTCCTTTGCCTCCTGTGAAAGGGTGACGATAAACTCATGGGTCGCACGTCGATCTGGATAAGCAAGTTTGAATCCAACCTGTGTCAGTTTCGCAGCCATATAGTTAGCATTCAGCGTCGCATATTCACCAACTCTGTGCATGCCCTCGTTACCTAACAACCTGGCATAGGCGTAAGCCCGAAGCAGAATGCCAGCGTTACCCATAAACGCAGAAAGGTTACCGATCGTGTCCGGGATCTCCGCCTCGCCCATCCAGAAGTGCTCGTTCGATTCGCGCCTGCCGACAACAGGCGTTGGCATATAAGGCATGAGTCTCGGACCAACACCAATCGGTCCGGCACCAGGACCACCACCACCATGAGGTGTTGCGAAGGTCTTGTGCAGGTTCATATGCATCACATCAAATCCCATGTCACCGGGTTTAACCTTGCCGAGAATTGCATTAAGGTTTGCTCCGTCGTAGTAAAGGAGCCCCCCTGCTTCATGAATGATGCTGGCGATCTCCTCAATCCTTCTCTCGAACACACCGCACGTCGATGGGTTGGTCATCATGATGCCGGCAGTCCGGGGCCCAACCGCTGCCTTCAATGCAACAACATCAACGTCACCATCGCGGGTTACGGCAACCTCACGAACCGTGTACCCGCACATGACTGCTGTGGCCGGATTCGTTCCATGAGCCGCCGTGGGAATCAGAATTTCAGAGCGTTCGCTGTCACCGTGTTTGTCGTGATAGGCACGTATCATGGCAACACCGGCAAATTCACCCTGAGCGCCCGCCATTGGTGTCAGCGAGACCGCCTGCATGCCGGTGACATCCTTAAGGTACTCCTGCAATTCATACAGACAGCTCAGAAATCCCTGGCTGACACTCTCAGGTGCAAGGGGGTGCCTGTCCAGGAAACCCGGCAAGCTGGCCGCATTGTGGGCACCACGGGGATTGTATTTCATGGTGCAGGAACCGAGCGGATAGAATTCACCATCAATCGAGAAGTTCTTTTTCGACAGGTTGGTGAAGTGTCGAACTACCTGTAATTCTGACACTGCTGGCAATCCGAGACGCTCTGATCGAAGGTGCGATTCGGGGATTTCGCTGTTTCTGAGTTCACAAGGTTCATACTGTGCCCTCGCACTTCTTCCCTTGCTGCTCTGTTCGTAAATCAGCATCGCTACGCCACCACCGCCTGCTGCAAACTAGACAGGAAGCTTGCGATATCCGCATCGGTTTTCGTTTCTGTCACATTGGTCAACATGCAATCGGCGAGTGACGGGTGAACTTCTCCCAGATCGTAACCCCCCAGAATGCCATCATCCTGCATCCGCAAGAGGACTTGCGCAGCAGGTTTTGGCAGTTTAATCACAGCCTCATGGAACACCGGGGCTAAAAATCGTCGTTCTACACCTTTAACATCCTTTATACCGTCTAGTAACTTAACAATGCCGTTATGACATTGCCTGGCAATTGATTGCAATCCAACATCGCCCATCAGGCTCAGGTAAATTGTTGCAGCAGTTGCCAGCAAACCCTGGTTGGTACAAATATTTGAAGTCGCCTTGGCCCGACGAATATGCTGCTCTCTTGCCTGGAGTGTTAATGCAAATCCTGTCTTTCCATCTGTGTCGACCGTCTTGCCGATGATCCGACCGGGCATCTGTCTAACAATACCGCTTCCACAGCACATGAAACCAAGATAGGGGCCACCAGAGGCGACCGGGATGCCAAACGGCTGGCCTTCGCCAACGACAATGTCAGCACCTGCCTGCCCCCAGCTTCCAGGCGGTTGCAGCAATCCCAATGCCATGGGATTGACCACCCCAACAACCAGTTGTTTCTGCCCATGAGCCCAGTCCGTCAACACGCTGACGTCTTCAAGACCACCAAAAAAGGTCGGGTAGGCAATGACCAGCGCGGCATAGTCCTGACCTTCATAAACTCCCAATTGAGCCTGATCAGTCAGTCCAGATTGTGGATCCCAATCGAGCACATCAATTTCGATCTGCTGATTACGAATGATGTTCAGGCAGGCACTCAGGTAGTTGGGATGAATATTCCCCGTCATGAGAATGCGTCTCGATTTCGATCTACGATTTGCCCGTACCGCCATCAAAACGCCTTCAGCCAGCGCGGACGCACCGTCATAGACTGAAGCGTTGGCGACATCCATACCGGTCAGACGAGTCATCATGGTCTGAAACTCGTAAATGAGTTGTAACGTGCCCTGACTCGCTTCCGCCTGATAGGGGGTATAGGCAGTCATAAACTCACCCCGGCTGACGATGTCCCAAACCGCGCTGGGAATGTGATGCTCATAGGCACCCGCGCCAATGAACGACAGATTAATCTCGTCCTGTCGAGCCCGATCCGCCATCAGACGTATGAGCTCTTTCTCGGTAATCGCATCTGGTGTGATGTTCAGTAGACCGGTTCTTAATGCCGGGGGAATCTCATCAAACAGATCTTCGATTGAACCAACACCAATGGCCTCCAACATGAGTTGTTCATCATGTGACGTGTGCGGCACAAAAGGCATGGTCTACCTCAAAACATAAATGGGGTGAAACACCAGAATCCTAGTGTTCTTCGTTTTCGCAAAATTCCTGGTACGCATTGGCATCGAGCAATTCATCCAGCTCGGTAATATTCTCAGGTTGCAGCTTAAAGAACCAACCCTTTTCAAACGGTGATTCATTGACAATCTCCGGCGCATCCTCCAGCTCTTCGTTAACTGCAATGACTGTGCCGGTTACGGGCGAGAGGATATCGGAAGCTGCCTTGACGGATTCAACCACGCCAGCCTCCCCCTTTGCAGAAACTGACGTGTTTACTTCAGGCAGCTCTACATAGACGACATCACCCAGAGATTCCTGCGCATGATCCGAGATACCAACGATTATCGTACCATCCTCTTCAACGCGAGCCCATTCGTGACTCTCTGCATACCTTAACTCACCTGGAAACTCAGCCATTTACCTATCCTCGTACTTGTCTCTTATCAAATATTACAGTTTGTATACTCGCCTGCCATTGCGTACAAATGGTGGATTAACCTTGAAAACTTCAACCTGTTTGTTTCGTATCCCAACCTTTAGATCTGCTGCACCACATTGTATGCGTGCCAGTGCAATTGAATGCTGCAAAGTCGGTGAAAAAGCACCGCTGGTAATTTCACCAACCTGCCCATCACCTGAATAGACGGGATAGTGTGCACGCAGGACACCTCGTTCATGCATCACTAGCCCTACCAGTTCCTGGCCAATTCCCTCATTCAGCTGAGCCTTGAGTCTGGCCTTGCCGGCAAAATCTCGATTGTCATCCATCACCACAGTATTCGCCATATTGGATTCATAGGGTGTAACAGATTCATCCATATCGCTGCCATACAGGTTCATGCCTGCTTCGAGTCGCAAGGTATCTCTCGCACCCAGACCGACAGGCTTTACACCATCCCCAGTAAGGTCTTTCCACAACTGCACCGCATCGTCTGCGGGTATGATGAGTTCAACACCTTTCTCACCGGTATAGCCGGTTCGCGCAATAAACCAGCTACCACAAAATCCGCCTACAAACGGTCTTAAGGTATCAATGAATGTTGCAGTCACCACATCGACTAATGCCTTTACCTGTTCGATTGATTCAGGACCCTGAACTGCCAGAATCGCCAGTTCCGACCGTTCGGTAATCTCACAGCTAAAGGCTGCCGCCTGCTTCTTGATCCAGGCCAGATCTTTTCCGCGGGTCACACAATTAACGACCAGGCGATACCCGGTTTCGGTGAGGTAAACGATCAAATCGTCCAGCACACCACCGTCTTCGTTCAACATCGCACTGTATAAAGCACGACCCGGAGACAGCAGTTTCTCAACATCGTTGGCAAGTAACCAACGCAGAAACGCTTTACTTGCATCTCCAGCAAGATCAATCACGGTCATGTGAGAGACATCACAAACACCGGCAGTTGATCTGACCGTATGATGCTCCTCTATCTGAGAACCATAGTTGATTGGCATGTCCCAGCCGCCGAAATCAATCATCTTCGCCCCGGCATCAACATGTAATTGATAGATTGGTGTCCTTAAACTCATGACTCTCTGACAAGAAATCGGCACGAGCCGATGCAGGCTAAAAGGCCGCTATTCTAACTGCTTCACTTCGCTCGGAAAAGTGAGAGTATTTGAAGTGCGAGTACAGTCAGGCTCATAGTGTAGAAGAATCAGGCAACGGCACTTGTCGGATCGGCCATGTAACTTTCGACTTCATCTACAGTTTTTGGGATCGCCGCGGTCAGCACTTCATGACCTGACCTTGTCACTAAAACATCGTCTTCAATTCTAACGCCAATACCGCGATACCTAGTCGGTAAATCTTCCAGCTCTTCGGAAATATAGATCGCAGGTTCAACTGTGGTCACCATACCACTTTCAAACACCCGCCACTCTCCATGGATCTTGTATTCGCCAACATCATGCACATCGAGACCCAACCAGTGTCCGGTCCGGTGCATATAGAACTTTTTGTAAGCTTGTGACTCAATCAACTCATCCACCTCTCCCTCGAGCAATCCCAAATCCATGAGACCCTGGGTGATTACTTCGACGGCGGCTTCGTGCGGCTGATTCCAATGATTACCCGGCTCAATCATGGCAATTGCAGCCTCCTGAGCTTTGAGGACGATGTCGTACACCTCTTTCTGAGCCTTGCTGAACTTGCCGCTTACGGGGAATGTCCGGGTCACGTCACAAGCGTAATACTCATACTCGCATCCAGCATCAACGAGTACCAGATCGCCATCTTTAATCTGATCATCGTTCTGAATGTAGTGAAGAATACATCCGTTATTACCAGAACCAACAATGGACGGATAGGCAGTGGATCTGGCACCACCCATAATAAAGGTATGTACCAGCCCTGCTTCCAGTTGATACTCGTACATGCCTGGTTTTAGATTGACCATTAACTGTTTATGAGCAGCACCCGTAATCTCTGCTGCATGTTTCATCACCGCGATTTCTTGCTTGCTTTTGAATAACCTCAATTCATGCAGGTACTGACTTAACTGGACAAATTCACCCGGGGGTTTGGTTCCTGATTGCTGATTAGTCGTAATGCTGTTAACCCAGGCAATGATTCGGCTATCAAATTCGTGATGCGAACCCATCGCGTAGTATAGTTTTGATTTCCCTTCGATCAGTCCAGGCAGGATGTCATCGATATCAGTGATTGGAAACGCATCATCAATGCCAAACAACTGCATGGCACGTTCCGGGCCCGTAATTTTTCCATGCCAGCGTTTCACTTGCGCCTCTCGCTCACGACAGAACAGGATACATTCACCGTGCTCCCGCCCGGGAATTAACACAAAAACTGATCCGGGTTCGTTAAATCCAGTCAGGTAGTGGAAGTCGCTGTTCTGTCGAAACTGATATTCAACGTCATTATTTCTGGTGACGATGGCTGCGCTGGGTAATATGGCAATGCTGTTTTCCTCCATCAAAGCCATAAGTTCCCGTCGTCGTCGCGCAAATTCCTTTAAGCTGATTTTTGACGCCGAACTCATCGTTGAATGATTACCTTTTTTTTACTCGAACTCTAAAATCGTTCCTGGCGGGAAGCAATGCTTTGTACTGAAAACCAGCTCAATGAATTTCTCCGGTCGTACATTCTGTATAAACAAGTACAACGGATATCCGCACATATTCCGCGATTTCCATCAAGTCAGCTTCATTTCCTTCATCATCAGGAATCTCCTGGTCATCCAGAGCAGCGATTCTTGCCAGATCATCCAACACCTCAGTCACCTCTTCTGACAAGTCAGCGTCCTGAAATCTCCCTGTGGCACCGAAACCAGCCAGAAAGCTAGTACACCACATGCTGACGCAATGTTGGCGCCAGCTGATGTCATCATCGTCATCCGGCAACATGAGTCTAAATCCGAATTCCATATCCTTAAGGCTGTCCAGCGTCCAGGATGCCAGGTCATTAACGACCTGGACAAGATCTGAATCTGGAGAATCATCATCGAACCAATCATCTAAAAGCCCAGACTGATCGGGTTCCGACCACTCGGAACCGGCGCACAACCAACCTGTTAGCAATCCGTGAAGCTCGGAGGAATTGGATCGACTACCCACCTGATTCTGGTACCTGGCCACTCGTTCGGCTACATTCGTGAAATCAGATTCCATAAGACATTGCAGAGCCAACATAAAAGACTTCATCTTACGCGATCTGTCTGGGTTTGACCTTTATAGAAGGGTAGAATTATAGTATCTGCTGAATGAGTTATTGGTGACCGGCATTGGAATTACAGGACCTCGAAACCAAAATCGATGAGCTAATCCTTTTGTGTGATGAACTTGAGAAGAAACAGGCCGTCATGGAAGCTGATCGGGATACCTGGCTGCACGAACGAACCCGACTTCTCGAGAAGAACGAACTCGCCAGGAGCAAAGTCGAAGCCATGATTATGCGCCTAAAAGCCCTGGAGCAGGAATAGTCGTGGGAATCAACTTTGAGAATAACCATAACAGGTAGGAATAGCCCATGTCTGAAGCCGAGACCGTGACAGTGTCAATTCTCGACAAGGAGTACCAGGTAAGTTGCCAACCTGATGAGGTTTCTGCACTTAAGCAGTCAGCGTCACTGCTCGATCAGAAAATGCGGGAAATGAAAGCAAGCGCCAATGTGCCTGGTCTGGACCGTCTTGCCGTAATCGCTGCCCTTAATATTGCCAATGATTATCTGGGTCAGACAAAAAAGACCACTGACGTGATTAAACATCAGGCTTCTAGAATTCAAAAGCTGACCACAAAGCTCGATCAGGCATTAAATCGACTAAAGGTACTAACTAAAGGTACTAAATAGTCAATAGGGCAGGTGCAGCCTTCATGGTTTCATATATAATTACCTAATGTTCCCTGGGTTGTTTGCCAGTCGATATGTCCTCGACCCTTTATGCGATAACCAGGGGGTCTTTTATCTTGGCTGATGCGCATGTCCGTACCGCGGAACGCCTAAGGCCAGTTAGGGACCACCGCCTTGAACCGCTGGGTTCAAGGGCCTATCAGAACAGCGGCAATTTGGGGAACTTATCCAGTTGGATATCGTAAAGAGCAAGAAGCGCTTGCGTGCAGAGCTCCATTCAAAGCGCTGCGCACTCACACTCGATCAGCAACGTCAGGCCAGTGACAGTATTGTTCGCCAGCTCTATCGACTAACGCCTTTTTTGAAAGCAAGACATGTTGGTCTTTACTGGGCTTTCGAGGGTGAGGTCGATTTAACCAGTCTGACATTCGATTCCTTAAGGAACTGGTATCTGCCACTAATCAGTGATGCCATTCGTCCCTGGGAAAAACAACGATTGATGTTTCAGCCGTGGTTGTCCGACAGTCAGACTGCTCGGAACCGGTTCGGCATCATAGAACCCCAATATGATCCCAGGCTAATGATTAATCCGCTGATGTTAGACGTCGTATTGATGCCAGTGGTGGGTTTTGATCGAGCAGGGAATCGACTCGGTATGGGTAAAGGTTACTACGACAGAACATTCAACAGATGGTCTAACTCATGGCATAAGCCATTGCTTCTTGGCATTGCCCACTCAATTCAGGAATGTGATGGTCTGGACAGTCGCTCCTGGGATATCCCGATCCAGGCTGTCATTACCGAGAAAGAGCTGATCTGGTTTAACTCTTCGATGAAGATTAACCGAGTCTAGAACCCCAGTGCCTGGCCCAGTGCATTCACCGCGATACCAATGCCAAAGAGAACGAAAATCAATACAATCAAATCTGGCTTCTTAATTCATGCAACTTCTTAAAAAGAAAGTACTTTTCTGATTCGGGCCGATTGCTATATACCCTATTCAGATATTAATCAAAATACTAATATTATTCTTATAAGGCGCAACAAATCGCCTGGGAGGTGCAATTCGAGAATTCTGGGCTGGATATGTGTTGTAGTTACGGCCCAATCGAGCAATATCCTGACTCAGTTTCAAAAAAAAGAAGGCAAAGTGAATAAATGGCAGTAAAAGAAATTATACGGATGGGGCATCCTACACTCCGCAAAGTAGCTGAACCCTATCCCATCGACAAATTCGACTCTCCCGAATTTCGACAACTCATTATCGACATGCAGGAAACCTTGCATGCCGCAAGCGGTATCGGCCTGGCGGCGCCACAGATCAACCTGTCCAGCCAGGTCCTGGTGATAGAGGTCGTGGACACGAGTACCCGATACGGTGAGGTCCAGGCAATTCCCTTCAGCGTCTTTGTTAACCCAAAGCTAACCGTGCTTGAGCCAGAGTGCACTGGATACTGGGAAGGTTGTCTCTCTGTGCCAGGCCTGATGGGTTTTGTCGAACGACCGCAACATATCGCAGTCGAATATCTGAATGCCAGGGGTGAAAACAGATCCCTAGAGTTCAAAGGATTCCTCGCAACCGTATTCCAGCATGAGTTTGATCATTTGAATGGCACGCTCTTTGTTGATCGAATCGACGACTTGAGTCTTTTTTCATATGACCAGGAGTATCGTGATTTTCATCTTTCTGACCGAGTGTATCCTAATGACTAGGCTCCATCGGGCGCATCAGTAAAGTACCTGTATCTTTTGAGAATCTGAGTTGTCTTGCAGATTTCTTATTCCTTGGTATCGTCGGGCCCATAAGTATAATCATCAGTGAATCCGCTAACATAAAGTAGCTAAATGACCGCTGATCAGGACGCACTCAAGCAGCAAGTCGGCGAGTCAGCCGCAAACTACATTGATCCATTCCTCCAAATCGAATCCATCATCGGCGTCGGTACCGGTTCAACAGCCAACTACTTCATTGACGCGCTGGCTAAGATCAAACACAAGTTCGACGGCACCGTGGCAAGTTCCCTTGCCTCCGAGGAACGACTGAAATCCCATGGCATTCCCGTGTATGAACTAAATGGCGTAAAGGAAGTGTTGTTTTACATCGATGGTGCAGATGAAACTAATGCCAGGTTCGAACTGATCAAGGGCGGCGGCGGTGCTCTAACCAGAGAAAAAATCGTCGCCTCAGTAGCAGATCGGTTTATCTGTATCGTTGATGAATCAAAACTTGTTAAAACACTGGGCCAGTTTCCGCTACCGATTGAAGTTATCCCAATGGCTCGTTCTGCTGTTGCGAGACAAATCATCAAGCTGGGTGGTCGCCCGGTCTGGCGAGACGGATTCACGACAGACAATGGCAACGTGATTCTCGATGCCTTCGATCTGACAATAGAGGATGCGCCAGAATTGGAGAAGCAGATAAATAACATTACCGGCGTCGTCACAAACGGCTTATTTGCGCAAAAACCAGCAGACATATTACTTATCGGTACACCAACGGGTATTGAGACTCGATCGTCTCGCTAATTCGACATCTCACTAATCTAACAATGCCAGGGACATCTCGCCGTTACACAAGGGGTTCGGTGATATGCTCCCCGGGGCGTGGTTAGAAGAGCAGTTTCCCTGGATTCATAATCCCGCCTGGATCGAATACCGCTTTAAGTGATTTCATCAGTTCGATTTCGGCGTACGAACGGGTAAATTCAAGCTGATCCCGCTTCAGCAATCCAACCCCATGTTCCGCAGAGATGCTGCCATCAAATTCCTTCACGATTGCCAGCACGCTTTGACTGACTTTCTCACAATCGCGCTTGAAGTCATCAATATCCCAGTCTGCTGGTTTAAGGATATTCAGATGCAGATTGCCATCGCCAATGTGCCCGAACCAGATAACCTCGAACGCCGGGTATCTCTTTCCAACTTCTCCTTCGATCGCTGCCAGAAATCCAGGCACCTGGGATACGCGAACGGCAACATCATTCTTGTAGGGCGTAAAGGGTGTAAGAGCCTGTGCAATGTTTTCACGGTATGACCACAACTCGTCGCGCTGCCGTTCACTCTGACTGATGACACCATCCGCCACCCAGCCACCGGAAACGCAGTCGCTGAAAGCAGCGTGAGCCAGCTCAGGGACCTCGGCAGTGGTTCTCTCAAACTCCAGCAGTACATAGTAACGGGATTGCTCAGGAAACGGATGATTCGCTCCCTGCAGATCGATGACATGGCGCAGAGCTTCATCAGAGAAAAACTCAAACGCCGTTAGTTCAACTTTGTTTTTGAATACTTCAAGGATAGAAATCACATCGGTCATTTTATGTACCGCGAGCAGCACCACCGTCAAATCGTTAGGAGGTTTTGTCAGTGCCATGGTGGCTTCGACAATAAACCCAAGCGTCCCTTCGGATCCTATAAACAGGTGTCGCAAATCATATCCGGTGGCATTTTTGATAAGTCCCTTATTCAAATCGAGTAATTCACCTGATCCCGTCACCACCTTTAATCCACGGACCCAATCTCGCGTTAATCCATACCGCAAGACCTTGATTCCACCCGCGTTGGTGGCGATATTGCCGCCGATCTGGCTCGACCCGGAGGAAGCAAAGTCGACCGGATAAAACAAACCCTTTTGAGTGGCAAATTCCTGTAGCTGCTGTGTAATCAGACCCGGCTCAACAACAACGGTATTATCAACCTCATTGAATTGCAGCACTTGGTTCATTTTCTCAAACGAGACCACTATTTCACCGTCCGTTGCCACAGCACCGCCGGACAACCCCGTTCGACCACCTGACGGCACCAAAGAAATTTTGGCTTCGTTAGCAAACTTTACAAGTCTCAGAACGATTTCAATGTTTCGAGGAAACACCACAAACGATGGGACAGGAGGGAAAAACCGAGTCCAGTCACGACCGTATTTTTCCCTGACAGCAGCATCGCTGCCAAGATTCTCAAGGCCTACAATTTCTGTCAGGCGGGCAGCTAACTCACTCACGATCTCTATTGAAGTTGTGGATCTAAATCACCGGTAGAATAGCGTCCTGCCATGGCATCGAGTGATATTGGTTTGATTTTAGAACCATTTCCAGCCGTGCCAAATGCCTCATAACGATCGAGTACGATCCCTTTCATGGCAATCAGAGACTCGGTAAAGTACTTTCTTGGATCAAACTCAGATCTGTTATTGTCTAAAAAGCGCCGAATTGAACCCGTCGACGCCAGTCGCAAGTCAGTATCAATATTGATCTTGCGAACACCATACTTAATGCCTTCCTGGATTTCTTCCACTGGCACCCCGTAGGTCTCAGGAATCTCGCCACCGTGCTCATTGATTACCTTCAGCCATTCCTGAGGTACGCTGGACGACCCATGCATCACCAGATGGGTATTGGGGAGACGTGAATGAATCGCCTTGATCCGATCAATAGCTAATATGTCACCTGTTGGCGGCCTTGTGAATTTATAAGCACCATGGGAGGTGCCTATTGCAATGGCCAGTGCATCCACGCCCGTTTTCTCGACAAAATCAACGGCTTGTTCCGGATCTGTAAGTAGTTGCTCTTTCGACAGACTCCCCGCAGCGCCTACGCCATCTTCTTCTCCGGCCTCGCCTGTTTCAAGAGAACCAAGGCAGCCAAGTTCTCCCTCGACGGTTACGCCGCAGGCGTGCGCCATATCAGTGGTTCGCTTGGTAACATCGACATTGTACTCGTAACTCGACGCTGTCTTCTGATCTTCCATCAACGAGCCATCCATCATTACTGACGAAAATCCATACTGAATTGAACGCTGACATACATCCGGAGACGCCCCATGGTCCTGGTGCATCACAACAGGTATATCCGGAAATTCTTCTATCGCCGCAAGGATAAGATGACGCAGAAAATTAGGACCCGCATATTTTCGTGCACCCGCAGACGCCTGGACAATAACGGGACTGTCTGTTTCTCTTGCCCCTTCCATGATGGCCCGCATCTGCTCCAGGTTATTAACATTAAACGCCGGGACGCCATATCCATTCTCTGCGGCGTGATCCAACAATTGCCTCATGCTAACCAATGCCATTGTTCTACTCCTGTAAAATAATATTCAGTTTGCTGCGCGCCGCTCCAATACCGCCACGGCAGGCAACTCTTTGCCTTCAACAAATTCCAGAAATGCACCACCGCCGGTTGAGATATAGGAAATCGCACCTGCGATTCCATACTTATCTATTGCCGCAAGGGTATCGCCTCCGCCTGCAATCGAAAAGCCCCTGTTATCTGCAATATCCTTCGCCAGACTTTTTGTTCCCTCTGCAAATTCGTCCCGCTCAAATGCCCCTACCGGCCCATTCCAGATGATCGTCGCCGCTTTGCCAATGATTTGGCTGATGGCACTTCGCGTTTCCGGCCCAATATCGAGAATCATATCGTCACTATTTATTTCTTCGACTGATTTGATTGTCGCCGTTTCTGGTTCGTTCAAACTCGTGGCGGTTACAACATCTGTTGGTATGGGCACTTCGACCTTGTTGAGTAATGCTCTGGCTGCCTCGACAAGATCAGGTTCATACAATGATTGCCCAACCTCGCAACCGGTTGCCGCAAGAAAAGTATTGGCAATCCCGCCACCGACAACGAGCTGGTCTACCTTTTCGGATAAAGCATCCAATACTTCGAGTTTATTGGACACTTTACTGCCGCCCACAATAGCAACCACCGGCTTTGCCGGTTCAGCAATTGCAGTTTCCAAAGCCTTCAATTCATTTACCAGCAATAGTCCAGCGCAGGCAACCGGTGCATATCTGGCAACCCCTTCAGTCGTGGCCTGGGCTCTATGTGACGCACCGAAGGCATCCATCACAAATACATCACACAGCTGTGCCAGTTTGCGCGACAGTGTTTCATCGTTTGATTTCTCACCCTGATTAACACGGACGTTTTCAAACAGAACAAAGTCTTCATCACCAAATTCCACCCCATCCAGATAGTCCTCAAGCAGACGTACTTCTTTTCCCATCAGGTTAGCAATATAAGCAGAAACCGGGGCCATACTGGCCTCAGGTTGGTCAGCGATAGGAGTCCCTTCTATCGGGCGCCCTAAATGCGACATAACCATCAACTTTGCCCCAGCACCCAAAATATATTCTATGGTAGGCAATGCGGCGCGGATCCGGGCATCCGATGTGACCTTGCCATCTTTGAGCGGTACATTCAGATCTTCACGAACAAGAACCCGTTTACCTTGGAGATCGAGATCCCTGAGATCAACTACATTCACACCATACCTCTGGCAACTTCGACAATGTTATCAACCGAAAAACCAAAGTGTGTCATGACTTCACCGCCAGGACCGGATTCGCCAAACCTGGGTAAGCCAATCACTTCACCATCGAGGCCAACCCATTTGTACCAGTAATCCGGATGCGAAGCTTCTATTGCAACTCGATTACGCTGAGCCACAGGCAATACGGACTCCCTGTATGATTCGTCTTGAGCTTCGAAGGTGTTTGCGCTGGGCATCGACACCACCCTTGTCGGCGTGCCGGATTCGTTGAGTTTTTCAGCAGCACCAATTGCGATGTTCACTTCAGAACCGGTCGCAATCAGAATGACCTTTGCTGGCTCGCTGCTGTCTCTGATGACATAAGCACCCCTTGCAACTTCTTTTATCTGGCTGTCGGTTCGCGCCTGGAAGGGCAATCCCTGCCTGGAGAAGACAAGTGCTGTCGGTCCGTCTTTTCTTTCGACGGCTGATTGCCACGCAACCACCGTCTCAAGACTGTCACAGGGGCGCCAGACAGACATGTTGGGCGTACCACGGAGATTGGCCAGCTGCTCGACCGGCTGATGCGTCGGGCCATCTTCACCCTGGCCAATTGAGTCATGAGTATAGACATGAATATTCCGAATTCCCATCAATGCTGACATCCTGACTGCATTGCGTGCGTAATCCATGAAGATTAAGAACGTCCCTGTAAAGGGCAAAATACCACCGTGCAAAGTCATGCCGTTCGCGATGGCAGTCATTCCGAATTCTCTAACGCCATAGTAAATGTAATTGCCTTCTGAATCTGACCCGTCAACAACTTCAACTTCAGGCCAGTTTGTGTTGTTGGAACCTGACAGATCCGCTGAACCACCCACTAATTCCGGCAGCAGGGATGCAATCCTGGCAATGACTTTCGCAGACGCCTGCCTGGATGCCATGGATTCAGCATTGGTATTGGTTTCTTTCAAAAGATCATCCATCGCCTTTGACCAGTCATCCGGCAACTCGCCTCTGACACAACGTTCAAACTCCTTCGCTAATGTAGGGAACGCCTGACTGTAGTCTGCAAAGCACTGCTTCCATTCATTTTCTTTCTCGGCACCTTTCTGCCTGCAGTCCCAACCTTCGTAGATGTCATCGGGGATAATAAAGGGCTCGTGCAACCATCCAAGCTGCTCCCGTGTACCAGCCACCTCATCCTCGCCCAAAGGCGCTCCATGGCTTGCTGCAGTTCCTGCCTTGTTCGGTGCGCCGTAGCCAATCTCTGTTTTACAGCAAATAATACTGGGCTGACCGGTATTGCTCTTCGCCTGTTCAAGGGCAACAGAAACAGCCTCTGCATCATGACCATCCACATCAGGGATGACATGCCAGCCGTAAGCAGCAAACCGACCCGGAGTATCATCGGTAAACCAGCCTTCCACCTTGCCGTCAATCGAAATGCCATTGTCATCATAGATACAGATCAACTTACCCAGCTTCAGTGTCCCCGCGAGCGATGCAACTTCATGGGAAATACCTTCCATCAGGCAACCGTCCCCGGCAAATACAAAAGTATGATGGTCAACGATATTGAAGACACTGCCGTCTTTGCTCTGATTAAAACGGGCCGCCAGTAGTTTCTCGGCTATCGCCATCCCAACGCTGTTAGCAAATCCCTGTCCCAGTGGACCGGTTGTCGTTTCAACGCCAGGTGTATAGCCATATTCAGGATGCCCTGGTGTTTTTGACCCCAGCTGTCTGAAATTCATCAGTTGCTCCATGGCTAAATCGTAACCAGTCAGGTGCAACAAGGAATAGAGCAACATGGATCCGTGTCCGTTTGAGAGTACAAACCGGTCCCGGTTCTCCCAGTCAGGATTAAGTGGGTTATGGTCCATGTACTCAGTCCAAAGGACTTCAGCTATATCCGCCATTCCCATGGGTGCTCCCGGGTGTCCAGATTTTGCTTTCTGAATTGCATCCATGCTGAGCGCACGAATTGCATTCGCGCGTTGTTGGTGTGAACTCATTGATAACCCGTTGTTGCGATGAATGAAGGCGACTATTTTCTCTTAGGCACTCATCGACATCAAACCTTCTTTTGGATATGAGCGGTTTTTGGCTTCTACTTGAAGCATTGTCTTGAAGCATTGTCGCGGTTTAGATTGGGAAAACATCACCTAAGGCTGTAGAATGCCGGCTTTTGGAAATCAGACTTCGCATATGGCAATCAAAACATTTACCTCTGAATCCGTATCAGAGGGCCATCCAGATAAGATGGCTGATCAAATTTCAGATGCCATTCTGGATGCCATTCTCACTGAGGACAAAGAAGGTCGTGTTGCCTGTGAAACCATGCTCAAAACCGGCATGGTAGTTATCGCGGGAGAAATCACCACTAAAGCCTGGGTTGATCTTGAGGAAATCTGTCGTAAAGTCATCCTGGATATCGGATACAACAGCTCTGATGTGGGTTTCGACGGCGCCTCCTGTGCGGTACTGAATGCGATTGGAAAGCAATCTGCAGATATCGCTATGGGGGTGGACGAAAGCGCCGACCATGAGCAGGGCGCAGGCGACCAGGGTTTGATGTTTGGTTATGCGACCAACGAAACCGATGTATTGATGCCCGCGCCGATTACCTATTCTCACCGTCTTGTTAAACAGCAATCCGACATTAGAAAAGCAGGGAAACTGTTGTTCCTGAGACCCGATGCAAAAAGTCAGGTGACCTTTACTTACGATGACAAGGGTGTACCCAATGGCATAGACGCTGTTGTACTTTCAACCCAGCATGACCCTTCAGTTTCACTTAAGGACCTGCAGGAAGCAGTCATGGAAGAAATCATCAAACCGGTTCTACCGGCAAACTGGCTCCACGCAGACACCAAATATCACATCAATCCCACGGGCAGTTTTGTGATTGGCGGGCCCGTCGGTGACTGCGGTGTAACGGGTCGGAAAATAATCGTCGATACCTATGGTGGCACAGCACGACACGGTGGCGGTGCCTTTTCCGGCAAGGATCCCTCAAAGGTTGATCGAAGTGCCGCCTATGCTAGTCGTTATGTCGCCAAGAATATTGTCGCTGCCGGTATTGCAGATCGTTGTGAGATCCAGGTGTCCTACGCGATCGGTGTTGCTGAACCAACTTCTATCAGTATCGAGACATTCGGCACCGGAAAGCTTTCAGATTCTGAGATCGAGGCACTGGTTCGGGAACACTTTGACCTTCGGCCAAAAGGTCTTATTTCCATGTTGGATCTAAAACGGCCGATTTACCTGGATACAGCAGCCTACGGACACTTCGGTCGAGAAGAGCCAAACTTCACCTGGGAAAAAACGGACAAGGCTGACATCCTGGCCGACGCTCTTTAAAGAGCCTCTCCATGGCAGCACAGGAATCATTTCCCAGACTTTTTAGCTTCGAGTTCTCAGCACCAAAATCTGAAGAAGCATTCGAAAAAATCCGACGGGTTCATGATCGTCTGAGTGAACTGAATCCGCATTTTTTTTCAGTGACCTATGGCGCAGGTGGCTCGACAAAAGATGGTACCAAACGGCTCGTTCTCGAGATTAACGACTCCGGGTCCACCGCCGCTCCGCACCTTTCCTTCGGCGGTGATGCGCCTGAGAAGATTGAAGCACTGTTAAACGAATACAAAGACGCAGGGGTTACGCGCCTGGTGGCATTGCGCGGTGATATGCCATCTGGCATGGGCGCATCAATTAAAATGACCTACGCGAACGAACTGGTCACCTTTATCAGAGAAAAAACCGGCGATCACTTCCACATTGAGGTTGCGGCTTACCCGGAAATTCATCCCGACTCCAGAAGCGTTGAATCAAATCTGCACTTCTTTAAGGCAAAGATAGATGCAGGGGCAAACAGCGCTATTACCCAGTACTTTTACAACGCCGACTCATACTTCAGATTTGTTGACAGCTGCGAGAAAATTGGCGTCGATATTCCTGTCGTGCCCGGTATTATGCCGATCACGAATTACCGGTCTCTGGTTCGATTTTCGGATATCTGCGGGGCTGAGATTCCACGATGGATTCGCAAGAATCTCGAGGATCTGCAGGATGACAAGGATTCGTTGACGGCTTTTGGTGACGAAGTAGTGGCTCGCCTTTGTGAACAACTGCTCGAGGGAGGCGCACCTGGCTTACACTTCTATACCATGAACCAGTCTTTACCCATTGTCAGGCTGTGGCGTAATCTCGGTCTTTGACCAGAATCGCCAATTCACCTATGCGGGTTTCCCGATTCTACATTGAACAACCACTAGCCACTGACCAGTCGCTGACAGTGACCGGAACTCGTTCTCACTACATCCGCAATGTGCTGCGCCTGAAATCCGGGGATTCACTGATCCTGTTCAATGGTCAGGGAGGCGAATACCAGGGAAAGATTTCATCGGCAGATCGCAACAAGGTTGATATCGAAGTTGGTGAGTTTTCATCAAACGATCGCAAGTCCCCCCTTGAGATTGATATCGGCCTCGCTGTCAGTAAGCACGACGCGATGGACTTCGCGATTCAAAAGGCAACTGAACTCGGTGTCAGCCGCATCCAACCACTTATCGTTTCACATTCATCGATCTCGCTCTCCGCCACAGATAAAAAGATCAGCCACTGGCAGGAAATCTGTCACAGCGCTTGTGAACAATGTGGCCTGAACCGTCCACCTGCGGTATTGCCTCTCATACCCTTCTCGGAATGGATTACCATCAGTGCTGAACTGTGTCTAATCACCGAACCCCAGGGTGAGTTAAAACTGGATGGGATTGCTGTAACGCCAAAACACGTCGCCATCGCCATTGGGCCCGAGGGAGGATTCACTCCCGCTGAGATCTCGCAAGCCTGGGATCAGAAATTTACGGGCATTAACCTTGGCACCAGAATTCTGAGGCTTGAAACAGCGACCATCTCGATGTTGACACTGGTGCAATCCAGGTGGGGCGATCTTTAGAAGATTAGCTTAAGAAGCGCCTATTCATGATGATAGGAAGTTTCTCAAGTCGGGGTCTCTACGCACAGTCCGCAACACCTCAAATCCATCCTGGGCATCACCCAGAACGGTCGCACCAGATATACCGCTGGCGTCACTGAATTGCGGGCCAAGACTCTTCGAGACAACTTCGCGGCTACCAATAACTCGATCGACCTGCAGTGCCACTGGCCTATCGCCACTCCTTGCAAGGATGACCGGTAAGGGTACGACCTGTCCTTCAAGCACCGGGGGTTTTAACGCAGTTGCTAAACTCAATCCATAAGTACACTCAAGCAACGGTATTAGCGTCACAAAACTGCCTTCGTGGTTTACAATGTCCTCGAATTAACTACAGTTCTCCAAGGCAGTAAAGCTTGAATTTAAGACTTGGCGTGGTGATGGATTCACTCGAATCCATCAATCACAAGAAAGATAGCACCCTGGCCATGATGGCCGCCGCACAGCGCAAAGGCTGGGAGATCTACACGATCCAGCAGGCCGGATTATTCACAACCCAGGGCATTGTTTCCGCGAAACAGATCAAAATCGCCATTATTGAGAACCAGACCCACTGGTACGAGGTAATTAGCGAGGTTACAACCCCTCTAAGCGACCTCGACGCTGTGCTAATGCGCAAGGAACCACCATTTAACATGGAGTACATCTACTCCACCTACCTTCTGGAACAGGCTGAAAGCGCTGGGGCAATGATCCTGAACCGTCCTGGCAGTATACGCGACTGTAACGAGAAGCTGTTTGCGCTCGAGTTCCCACAATGTTGCCCTGCACACCTGGTGAGTCGAGATACCGACATTCTCCGCGGCTTTCACGAGGAGCACGAGGATGTGATCTTCAAACCACTCGACGGAATGGGTGGCGCATCAATATTTCGAGCCAGACCCAATGATTCCAACCTCTCGGTCATCATTGAAACCCTGACAGATCATGGTAATCGACAAATCATGGCTCAGAAATTCATACCCGAGATCACCCAAGGAGACACAAGGATTCTGTTGATCAATGGAGAACCTGTTCCCTACGGGCTCTCCAGAATCCCCGCTGAGGGTGAAACAAGAGGAAACCTGGCGGCAGGTGGATCTGGCGTGGCAAGACCGTTGAATGACAGGGATCGCTGGATTTGTGATCAGATTGGGCCGGTTCTGCGCGAAAAGGGACTCTATTTTGTTGGAATTGACGTGATTGGCGATTACCTGACGGAAATCAACGTGACTTGCCCAACTTGTATCCGTGAGATTGATAAAGCCTATGATCTCGATATCGCGGGCGAATATATCAGCTTCATCGAGACCCTTATTCACTGATGGCAGCGATTAACCCCGGTGTCACATCAACTGATCGACTCAGTTTCACTGTATTTCTGGCCGTCGCAATTCACGCCATTATTATCCTCGGTGTAACCTTCACATTTGTAAAGAGAGGACCTTCGACTCACACAATGGAAGTAACGCTTGCCCAACATCACAGTAAGAATCAACCAGACAAGGCAGATTTTCTGGCTCAGTTCAGTCAAATGGGAAGCGGTTCACTGGAAGAGAAAGCCCTCACCACATCACCAAAACAGGCCCAGTTCCACGACACGGTCATTCGAGAGGTTTCACCTGTACAACAGACCGCAGCTGCACCCACGGTCATCCAGACTGAAAAACCCGTGGTGACAACCACAGCTTCCTTTATAAACAAGGCTACTGCCGAGACCAAAGCTGATGAAATGACCCCGTCGGAACGACCGGTTAAGGGCAAAAAGTCGCTGCTAGAACGAAGTCTTGAGATCGCCAGTCTCGAAGCACGACTTGACCAGCAGCGGCAGATTTATGCGAAACGACCCAGAATCAAGCGTCTGACCAGTCTATCCACTGCGTCAAGTGCAGACGCTTTTTACCTGAATTCATGGCGCCGCAAAATAGAGAAGATAGGTAACTTGAACTATCCGGCAGAAGCCCGACGCAAAAAACTCTACGGAAGTCTGCGACTGATGGTGGCGATAGCACCAAATGGACGTTTGAGAGAAGCCGAACTGCTGGAATCGTCCGGTCACAGGGTACTGGATGACGCTGCCATAAGAATTGTCAAACTTGCATCGCCATTTGCGCCATTTCCTGATGAACTGCGCAAAACCACCGACGTGTTAGAAATTATTCGTACGTGGCACTTTCGAAAAAACAGCTCGTTACGGAGCTACTAAAGAACAATGCAGCACTGAAGATTACGTCATGGACACAGACCAGACTTTTAAGAATAACTTCCTGATCTCTTTACCGGCGCTAAAAGGGGATTACTTTCAGAATACGATTTCTCTACTCATCGATCACAATGATCAGGGCGCCTTCGGTCTGGTCATTAATCAACCCCTGGAAAACAAGATTGGGGAATTGTTACCTGAACTCGATGGTTGCTGTGACTGTCCCGTCCTGATTGGCGGTCCTGTCGAGCAGGAAAGTCTATTTTTTCTGCATCCCGCGGGGAGTTCATTTACTTCCACACTGCAGATCAGTGATGACATCTCACTGACTACCTCGCCTGACTTTATCGAGGCCCTGAAAGCGGGAGAGGAGCCCCCAAAAACAATTGCACTGTTAGGATATGCGGGCTGGGGGTCTGAACAGCTGGAACATGAACTATCCAAGAATGTATGGTTGTTGGCCCCTGTAGCCGGTCATATCGTTTTCGATGAACCATATGCCAGTCGAGCTTCTGCAGCAGCCAAACTGATGGGTGTCGATCTTAACTTGATCTCGCCCAGAGCAGGACATGACTAATGGTGGATACCTCACTTGTTATGGCATTTGACTATGGCACAAAAAAAATCGGTGTCGCTGTCGGTCAGGCAATAACCGGGACTGCAAGCCCGGTGTCTGTCCTTGTTGCAAAAGACGGGGTTCCAGACTGGCAGAAGGTCGAGGATCTCCTCACAGAATGGCAACCTTCACATCTGGTTATCGGATTGCCACTCAATATGGATGAGACCCCGAGCGCCATGTCTGATCGTGCCATAAAGTTCGCTCGTCGACTCACCGGCAGGTTCAATATTCCACACTCTATCGTCGATGAACGTTTGAGTAGTTTTGAAGCCAAACAGCTGACAGGGGTCAAGAGTCATCAAACACTCCCTAGCAAGAGGCCGCTTGATGCTATCGCTGCAAAACTGATTCTGGAAACCTGGTTCAGACAGAATGAATAAGCTGTTGACTTGCTTAACGCCGCGATAGGTCGTCTTCATTCGACTCGAGAAACAGGCCTGCGACGCTACTCGCAGTATCTTGTGGTGCATATCTCGCGAGCTTGATCATAAGTCTTAAATCGTTGGCAGAACCCGCTGACGTCAGTGCACTGTCGTAAAAGGTCTCTCCCAGAGTGTAGAGATGATGCGGACCGGTCAACAACAACCTTCAGCAACTCGTCAAAATCAATGATCTGGGATTTCCGTCAAAGGAGAGCAGCCCTTGAGCTGGTTTTAAGCAAAGTCTCCAGGGATTTTCGCTTTTTCACGCGCAGCTTCCTTACTGATCAGGTTCTTCTCCAACAGCCCTTGCAAACACTGATCCAACGTTTGCATACCTATCTGACCACCGGTCTGTATCGCCGAATACATCTGCGCAATTTTGGATTCCCGGATCAGATTTCTTATCGCAGGAGTACAGATCATGATCTCGTGAGCGGCAACCCGACCGCCGCCGACTTTTTTCAAAAGCGTCTGTGAAATTACCGTCTGCAGGGATTCAGACAACATCGATCGGACCATGTCTTTCTCGGATGCAGGAAATACATCAATAATCCGGTCGATGGTTTTCGCAGCAGAAGACGTATGCAAAG
>Ga0187833_10000169_pt1 | contig 73260 bp, 64 predicted proteins | sample ETNtaG_37_FD_167968 | JGI IMG/M metagenome (GOLD analysis project Ga0187833, IMG submission 167968) | Marine microbial and viral communities from oxygen minimum zone, Eastern Pacific Ocean - ETNP2014_SV_400_PacBio MetaG (Illumina Assembly) | ecosystem: Environmental > Aquatic > Marine > Hypoxic... | reverse complement strand
AGACATCGCCCCGTATGACACCACCGGCAAAGCGTTCGGCGTGCCGGCCTACCAGTTACTCGGTGGGAAACAGCGTGATTACGTGCCGGCATTCGCCACGGTCACAGCTCCAAACGGCCCGCAGCTAGTCGAAGACTGCCAGATGCTGGTGGAGAAAGGATGGGACGCTATCCGCCGGGAATTTACCGCTCATGCCGGACGGCACTGACAATAGAGGCGGCCAGATGTACGAGCCGCGCGAATCGATTCCCACCGCCGCCACTTGGTTAACGAAAGTGTGCGAAGCCCTTTAACCGGAACCGGTACACGGTATCGACGTCCACCACCGTTTCTCTAGGGCAGAGGCCGCGTCCTTTGCGCAGAAGATGCCTCCCGGCACGCTCGACTTCCTGGAAGAGCCGATCCGTTCCGAGTCGCCAGAGGCCTACGAATTGTTCAGGGCGATGACCGACACCCCATTCGCCATTGGTGAGGAGTCCTCCACCAAGTGGGCTTTCATTCCCTTCATCGAGCCCGGCCTCGCGAACTTTGTGTGCCTCGACATCTGCAACATCGGCGGGGACGACCGAGAACTGTTCCCCGATCTCCTCAAACTGGACGGTTCCCGATATCCCATACCGACCGGACCGGGGCTGGATATCGACGTGGATGAGAAGGTCGCGGCCGCTCGTTCAGTCCAACCAGAGAGTTTTACACACCCGCACAGGAGAGACGGCTCTTACACAAACTTCTAGACGGACCGCATTACAGTGATATGTTTACCGCCCGGAAATACCCAACGCGGGGCGATCTCACGCAGACGATCGAACTTCACACGTGACGGATCGGTAAACTTCCTCAATCACCTCCTATATAAAGGAATTGGAGCCGCCCATGACGAGACTGGATTTGAGCGGGAAAAAAGGTGTCGTGTTTGGCGTCGCCAACGCCCGTTCCATTGCGTGGGCGATATCTCAAGAACTGGCGGACGCCGGCGCCGAGCTCGCGTTCACCTACCAGACCGAACGCCTGCTGGACTCCGTTAAGAAGGCTGTCACATCACTGGGCGACCCGTGCCTGGTGGAGTGCGACGCCACCGAGCCGGGTCAAGTCGAGGCGGCTTACGAAAAGGCCGTCGCGGCGTTGGGCAAGCTGGACTTTGTCGTCCATTCCATTGCATATGCTGAACGGGACGATCTCGGCGGCGATTTCTCTAAAACCGGAATAGACGGCTTCCGGACGGCGCTAGAGGTCAGCGCATACACGTTGATCCCGATCACGGCGCTGGCGGTCCCCCACATGGGGGAAGGCGGCGGGTCCGTGGTCACCCTGACCTTCGACGCATCGGAAAAGGTGTATCCGGGCTACAACGTGATGGGCACGGCCAAAGCGGCGCTTGAAAACGCCGTGCGACAGCTCGCCGCCGAATTCGGGCCGAAAGCCGTCCGCGTAAACGCCGTGTCCGCCGGTCCCCTGCCGACGCTCGCAGCGCGCAGCATCCCCGGCTTCAACGAGATGCGACGGTCGCACGCCGCACGGGCTCCGATAGGCCGCAACATCACACACACGGAGGTCGCAGACGCAGCGGTCTTCCTGTTGAGCGATCTGTCTTCAGGGATTACGGGTCACGTGCTGCCGGTGGACGGCGGTTACGGGATCATGGGTATCTAGAGTACGAACTGATCGACACGGGCCGCAGACCGCGGTCCTCATCCAAAACCACGCTTTATTAAGGAAATGACATTGGCCGAGCCGACCGCCCCACTGACCGAAGCCGAACTGGACGCCATCCGTCAGCTCGACACTCCCACCATCTCCAACGCACTTGAGCTGATCAAAGGCCTGCGACCCTGGACAGACGGCTTCACCCGTCCCGACATAATTTGCCGTTTCCCGGAGTTCGAGACGGTCGTCGGATACGCCGTGACAGTGGAGATCGCATCCGCCGTGCCCGGTCGCAAATCCGTCCCCCGCGACCAGTACTGGGAGTCGATTGTCGCCCAACCCTCGCCACGCATGATCGTGATCCACGACCGCGACGAGAAGCCGCTCGGCTCGTTCTGGGGTGAGGTTAACGGCAGCATCGCCAAGGGCCTCGGCGCCGTCGGGGTGGTGACGGACGGCACGGTTCGCGACCTTGATGAGGTCAGGGAGATGGGTTTCCAATTCCTCTCTAAAGAGGTCTGTGTCTCCCACGCATATGTGCACGCAGAGGCGCTCGGGACCACGATCGAGGTTTCCGGCATGAAGGTGAGCCCCGGCGACTTGATCGCAGCCGACAAGCACGGCGCTATCCAGATCCCGCTGGAGGTCGCCAGGGACATCCCGAGGCTGGCGGATCTGATGGGCTTGTACGAGGCTCCAATGATCAAGGCCGCCCAGGCCGCTGGAGCGACGCCGGACACACTTCGGGCCGCGATGGCTGAACAATCGAAGGTGATGGAGAACAACGCGGCCTATTAGGACGTATCACACAACGTTGGGAGTGGTCGCCCTCACCTGCGTTCCTCATCAGAATCAGACTTTCGTCGTCGATCAAAATCGTAGCGCTCGCGACCGGATCCCGGCCAGTGCCTTCGATTAGCGTCCCGCCTATGATGGTCTGCTATGCCAGTTCCCTCCCTGTGGTTTAACTTCGGTTCTGGACCTCCACCGTCTGCGACGGCCCGTTCGTCATCATCACCATGCTCTTGCCGGCGGGACCGCCGAACGAGACGATCTCGATCCGTTCCGGCCTGTTGAACGCCGGGAAGCTGGTGCGTCCGGCCTCTTCCGGCGACAGGTCCATGATCCAGCGCCAGGGCGGGAGTAGCCAGTCCGGATTCGCCTTGAACCCGTTGTGCAGCCCGGATACGGTCACGCGGGTCTTGGCCCACAGGTAGTCGCGCACCATGTCCTTGGACCATCCGGCGTCCGTGCAAACCCGGGCGTGATCGGGACACAGGATCACCAGCGCGCCGCCGCCACCTTCACGGTCGTACGGGTCCGGGTCAGACCAGCGGATGCCAAAATAACCACCTCCGCCTCTGATGCCCCCGGCTACCGTGTTCAAAACGCGCTCCGGTGTGAAGTTGTTCAGGTCTGCGGCGTCGATCAGGTTACGTACGCCGGCGACCGTCACAGTGGACGCGCTCGTCGGGAACCCTCGCTCCTCGGCGAGCGACTCCCAGGGTCCGCCTTTAACGGGCTCGGCTGCGCACAGCGAGAACTTGGACGGCGCGCCGATAGTGTCCATGTCCATCTCGGTCGGGTAGTTGTGTCCGACGTTCATCAGCACCAGCCGGAACGCACGCCCCAGCACGATGTTTACCCGGGACTGCTTGCCCGGGCCAAGAGAAGCTTTACCGGTGTTAAGCCCCAGCTCGTCCACGATCGGGCCGTTCAGCAGCATGATCGGCGCATCGGGGCTGGTGGACATAAGCCACTGCCGAGCACGCGATCCCATTTTAATCACGGCCTCGCATGCGGCGATCAGCACCGGCAGGTGGGACGGCTCGCACCCCGCCATTGCGGCGGACACGGCGATCTTCTGAACCGTCGCTATACCCATGCCCGGGGGCAGCAGGCCGATGATATGTTCCGGTTCCAGGGTCGAGCCCGCCAGGATCTCGCTCACCCGTTCCGGCGTCGGCGGTAGCAGGGGCAAGCCATCACTCCAGCCGTTCTCCAGGAACGTCTCGTTGAACTGCGCCAGCGCGTCCAGCTGGTCTGCGCCGTCAAAGTCCAGTGGCTCGCCCGGCAATCGTTCAGGCAGCGGTCCGGTGTCCGCAAGATCGGGCATAGCTTCCGGGTCGGTCAACCCGCGAACCACCACGTCTATACGTTCCGCGATGCTGGCTTTAGACCGCTCCGGCGGGACGCTCGTTATCACGTCCGGCACCACGGCAAACGGCACACGGGGCATCCCGAAAACACGGGCGCTGGCCAGCGTGTCCTTCTCGAACCCGGCCGACGCCACAGACACCGTGGGGATGCCCTTGCGCTCCAGGTAAATCATGTCGTGGACAAGCCACGACGTGCACTGCCCTCAGTCGCTTGAGGAGCCGACGACCACGTCGCACTCCTCCGCCGCTCGGTCCAGCATATCTGAAGGAGTCGGGATGCTTCCCTCGTAGGTGGTCAGCCTGACGTCTGAAAACCGATCGCGCAGCATCGTGCCGACCTGTTCCAGGATAGCGTCTCCGCCCCGTTTGCGGTTCCAGATCAGGCCAACCTTCAGCCCATCCAGCGAGGTCGGACGCGGGGCGATATCGGTCTCAATCCCGGCCCCTTCAAGGGCGGCGACCGGGTGCATGACGCTAAGTTTACTGGGTGTGCTGGCCATTGAGAGCCTCTCTGGCTGGTGTATCGGTGTGTTACGGGACGCGGTTTCACGAAGCTAGCCCCGAGGGCAGGGCGCGTCAACCACAATCACCGTGGCCCATTTCAAGCACCCGCAAGACAGGCCGAGCACGCTTCCGCCGCGCAACCCCATAGCCCGGGCGCTGTATCATCCAGCCATCATGACAAGCGAACGGGCGCAGAAGCGAATCGATCGGCTTCTTGATCAGGCGGAGGAGGCCATGGACTGGCAGCGCGTGAGAAAGACGGCACAAGCGTTGCTCGGCGTTGACGCGAACAACGCTGACGCTAAATCATTTCTCTCCATGGCCGAATCGGTGGCTGCGGCGGGCGATTCTGGAGCCGAATCCGAGAACGCAATGCCGTCCAGGCGGGAACCTCGCCGGGCCAAAACAAACGGCGTTTAAACGATGTCGTCATACGCTTGAACCCCCTGCGGACGGCTGACGAGCTTCGCTCAACGATTCCTTGGCTTCGTGAGGAGTTCGGTTACGGCGATCTGGCCGTCTATCACTGCGCCCCGAACGGGGACACCCTTGTACTGGCGGCGGGCGGAGAAGACCTAACTGCCGCGACCCACCAGCGGTCTCCTGTCGACTCGGCGACGGTTTCCGGCAAGGCGGCAAGTACCGGCGAAAGCATGATCGCAGGCGATGTGGGACGGGAACCTAAGCACGGGGGGGGAGTCAAGCAATGCGAGATGCCGGTTCCGAGACGATTCCCATGCGTATCGGAACGGAGATGGTCGGCGCCTCCGCACTGGGCCGGAACATCGACATGCAGCAGTTCGGCATCGGCCTGGGAAGGGCGGTCTTGATCGATGCCACTTTGATCCGGTCGACCCTGCTCGCGGCATCCATGAAACTCATGGGCGACCTCAACTGGCACCTGCCGAAGTGGCTCGAATGGCTCCCCGACGTCAGCGTCGAAGGCCCGGAAGCAGAGACCCCCCCTGAGGTCTCTCCGGTCACCGAAACCGCGGCGGTTGAAGCCGGCGACTAGGCCAATCAAGATAGGAAAGGTGACAAGGACCGCGTCCGATTGGACGCGATTCCCGATGTCGGTGCGACCGGCCCTTCGCTAGGATGGTCCGGATCCCATGTCATCAGAACAATCCCAAACTCTGCCCGCAGGCAATACGAGCCCAACCGGGGCTTACAACCGGTGGAAGCTGCGCGCGCTCTTCGCTTTCGCCGGGTTCTATCTTTTCGTCTACATGGGCCGGTTCGCCCTGTGGCCGGCGGCGCCGATCATCCGCGAGGACCTGAGCTTCACCCACGTCGAGATCGGCATTATCAACGCCGTCTTGCTCTGGGGATTCGGCGCAGGTGATCTTGTGCACGGCCGCATGGCTGAGGCCTACGGACTCCGACTGTGGGTGACGCTCGGCGCTATCTCGACAACAGCCCTGGCCATTACCACTAGCTTCGCCACCAACATATGGACCTTCGCCATTCCCTGGGGGCTGGCGGGATTTGTGAACGCCGCGGTATGGGCTCCCGGGATATCGCTGATATCGCAGTGGTGGCCCCGAACAGAACGCGGGCGGGCGTTGGGCGTCGTCGGGGTCGCCGCCGGCGGGGCGATGCTGACGATGTGGCTCGTCACGGGCTGGGTTGCTTCCGAATGGGGCTGGCGTGCCGCGTTCCGATACCCGCCGCTGCTGATGGCGGGCGCAGCGGTCATCTATTTCCTGCTGGTTCGCGATCGTCCGGCGGACGTCGGGCTCGAGCCATATGCAGAGGATCCCGATTCGTATACGGGGCGGGCCGAAGCGGCCTCAAGCAAACAGCTCAAAGGCTTTGGGCCTTACAAAGCGCTTCTAACCAACTGGCACTTCGTTGCCGTTTCCCACGTCAAAGGGTTGGAGAATGTTGTTCGCTACGGACTGACGACCTGGGTCCCGCTCTACTACTTCGAGGAGGGCGGGCTGTCGATCGAATCGACGGTGCTGGTGACGGTTGCCCTGCCCGTTGGTTATCTCATCGCGCCCCTGGTCTCCGGCTACATTTCGGACCGATTCATGGCCAGCCAGCGCCGCCCTATGACCATGGCATCGGCGATCATCAGCGCCGTCGTACTTGTGATCATCGCGTTCGCCCCGGCCGGTAACGAGTTCCTGGGCGCGGGGCTGCTTCTAGTGGGCGGCTTCGCCATGAGCCTGACGCTGGTCGCGGCAACCGCCGTGGATATCGGCGGGCGGCACATGGCGGGCACGGCCAGCGGACTACTGGATGCCCACGGCTACGCATACGCCGGCGCACAGGCACTCATTTTCAGTGTGATCCTAGACGCCAGCGGTAGCCCCTGGGAGATCGTGTTTCTGGCGATGGCCGCAACCCGATTGGTCTCGGCAGGTATCATCTGGCTGGTACGCATCTGACCCCTGTGTAGACTACCCCCCGAGTGAGCGGCGCCTTGATTCGACGGTCAATAGAGCCTTATTCCTGAGCCAGGAGGGTACCGGATGTGGATACAGCGCACTACGGACGTGATCATCCTTGGGTGGCTGACGGGCGCATAACGTGCTGGAGGCTATCTCGGCGAAGGCCGCGTGACCTTGGTCGGGTTTGAACGCGTAGGCATCGGACTTGGTTTCGCATCTCTGGTCGTCCGGGGCACGGTCCAGTACTCGGACGACCCGGGGGGCCGCCGCGCACTCTGGTCGTAAAGCTGCCATCGGACAACGTAGAAACGAACGCTGCGGCGAGACAATTTGGCACCGACGAGCGAGAGGTACGCTTCTTCAAAGTACTAGCGTCCGATCTCGGCGTGCCGGTTCCCGAATGCTATTACGCGGAGGCCGATAGCGAGTCGGGCGATTTCGTTCTGCTGTTGGAGGACCTGTCCAGCGACCGACCCGACGATGAGGCAAACGTTGTACTGGAAGACGTGAAGCTGGTCGTCCGCAACATGGCCCGGCTTCACGGGCGCTGGTGGGAGATACCCACCGGTCCGCGTGGGAGAAGATTGCGAACGGCATCGGCTCGGAGTTCCCGGAGGGCGTGTGGGAAATCGTAGTACGTCTCGGTACGCACTTCGAGGAAGTGATGCGGCCGCTTGGCGAATCACCAGTGACGCTGATCCACGAGGATTTCCGGTTTCACAACTTGTTCTTTCGGGATGACGGCAGATCCACGAAAATCGTCACGATCGCCCGGCAAAGTCCGTCCATCTCCAGGGGTGCGGTAGATCTGGTCAATTTCCTCATCTTCTACCCGCCGATGGAGGAGCGACGAACACCCGAGAAGTCTCTCCTGCGGATCTATCTCAAGGGACTGGCGGAGGAGGGCGTGAGCGACTATTCATACGTACAGCTTGCGGAGTATTATCGGCGCGGAATGCTCCGGTTCCTCTCGATCTCCGTGACCATGCTCGCCCACGCAGATTTCGAAAATAAGGCCGGACGAGCGGTCATCGACCTGGCGCTGCCCCACCTCTCAGGCCTCACCGACTGGGATTGCGGCTCTCTGATCCCCGATCAAAAGCGCTTGTAGACTGCGTGCCCTGACAAACACCAGATCCATTCACGGACGTCTGACGGAGAAGTAGATCCCTGGCGATACCTCGGACCAGCGGCGACATCACCCCGGGATGGTTAACAAACGCATTGCGCGCTGGCGGGCGCCTGCCGGCCGGAGGTGTGGAGTCGCTATCGATAGAACGCATCGGGCAGGTTCGCGGGTTCGCCGGGTCAATCAGCCGGCTGATAATCCAGTACGAGGACGAATCTGACGCGCCATCCACGATGGTTGTGAAGCTTTCGTCCGTTGATCCAGACATACGTCGCTACGCCAGCGAAGACGGCATGTACCGGCGAGAAACGATGTATTACCGAGAGTTGGCGGGCGAGTCCGGTATCCCCGTTCCTGACTGTTACTTTGCCGATCTGGATCCTGGATCCGGCGACTTCGTACTCCTGCTTGAGGATCTGACAGGCTTGCAGGAAGGCGACGAGATCGCCGGTTGCTCACTCCAACAGGCCGAGCTTGTCGTGCGTACCCTCGCCCGGCTCCATGCGCGCTGGTGGAACGACCGGCGTGTCGCCGGGCTGAGCTGGCTTACCGGCCCAGCAGATCACTCGAAACAATTCAACCGGCTTGAAAATCTCTACCTTGACGCCTGGAACCGGGCGACCGACACCCTCGCCGCGATCTACCCGCCCACCACTTTCGCGATCGCAGAGCGGTTCGGCCCCGGGCTGGCTGCCGTTCTCCACACCTCCACGGTCGGCGATCAAACTCTAAACCACGGCGACTGCCACCTCGGGAATATGTTCTTCCGGGACGATCAGGTTGTATTCACCGACTGGCAAAACATCATGGTGACCGGCCCCGGGCTCGATCTCGCCTACTTCATCCAGGGCAGCCTCCCCGTGGAAACACGTCGCACCCACGAACAAGATTTGCTGGCCCTCTACAACTCAACTCTGGCCAAGAACGGCGTGACGAACTACCCGCCAGAAAAGTTGTTCGAAGACTATCGGCGGGACCTCCTGAGAACCCTCATCCCGTCGGTCCTGTCCGTGGCAAATCTGGACATGAATGCCCCGGAATCCCGAGAACTTGTGGAGACCATCGGGGGGCGTATGATCGCGATCGCTGACTGGAACTGCGGAGATCTGATACCGGGGTAATTTCAGTCCCGGCGAAACCCGTCGAGGTCAGGGCGTGGTCGTGAGCCTCCAGCAGGTCTATGATTGCGTGCGCGGAATTTCGACATCATTTCTTCGTTCAGGAGTCCTTTGGCATCTTCGGAAGGTAACGCTACCCCCGGGCTGAGCCTGCTTGAGGCGGCTCGACGCTCCGGTCTCGACATCGCTGAGGCGGCCGAGCCCACCGACAAAACCGTCGAGCTAAACGGCCTGAAGTTCCACTACCTGGACTGGGGCAACGGCCACCTTCCGGACCTGCTTTTCCTTCACGGAACGGCGCAGCAAGGCCACTCCTGGGACTTCGCATCGCTGGCGTTGCGGGAGCGCTTCCACTGCATGGCGCTTGACCAGCGCGGTCACGGCGATTCCGAGTGGGACCCGGACGGCAAATACGGCGCGCCGATCTACGTCCCGGACGTTGAGGCGTTTGTGGACGCGCTGGGACTGCAGAATTTCGTGCTAGTCGGCCACTCGATGGGAGGCCGCAACGCTTACACGTACACGTCAGCCCACGGAGACAAGGTTCGGGCTCTGATCGTGGTCGACGCCGGGCCACGCATGGAAGAGCCGGGCGGCGCGCGCGTCCGCAACTTCATGGACGGACAGCGCGAGTTCGATACCTACGATGACCTTGTCGAGCGCGTCCACTCTTACCTCCCTGGACGGCCAATTGAGCAGTTGCGTGGCAGCCTGACACACACCACCCGACAGTTCCCGAACGGCAAGTGGTCCTGGAAGTACGACCCCAACATCCGCCGGCCGGTCAACGGGCCAGGCGACTCCGAAGAGGCCCGCTGGGACACGCTCTCAAAGATCGCTTGCCCGACTCTTTACGTAATCGGCGGCGACAGCGAGATGCTCACACCGCCGAGCATCGAACGCATGCTGGAAGTCATCCCCGGAAGCGTGGCCGAGACCGTGGAACGAGCAGGCCACCTGGTGGCGGGCGACAACCCGGCCGGGTTCCACGCTGCCGTTTCACCGTTCCTGGCTTCACTGCCACCCTCGACGTAATACCGGGAGTCGTTAGCCACGTCGATCTTTCACAGGTCACACCCCGCACAAGAGCCCTCTGAAGAAATTCCCAAAGGGGATTCGCCTGCGGAGAGCGCGGGAGGCAAATCCCGATTCTTCTATGGCTGGTGGATCGTGGGCGCCGGCGGGCTGGTACAGGGCTACGCCTCCGGCGTGTTCTGGCAGGGATTCGGCGCGTTTTTCACGCCCATAATCGACACCTTTGGATGGAGCCGCGGCGGCACCGCGCTGGCGCTGTCGTTTAACCGCATCGAGTCCGGCGGGATGTCGATCGCGGTTGGGTATCTGCTCGACAAGTACGGTCCGCGCAAGCTGATGTCGTTCGGGCTTTTCGTCACCGGGCTCGGTTTTATCGGTATGAGCCAGATGCAGTCCCTCTGGCACTTTTACGTCGTGATGGCCGTGCTCACGTTTGGCATGTCTTTCGGCACCTTCATTCCAATTGTTGCGACGGTTGGAAACTGGTTCGTCAGAAAGCGTAGTCGCGCCATCGGGTTGTTGATGTCGGCCTCCGCAATCGGCGGAATGTTGGTGCCGGTTCTCGTGTGGTACGTGGATGCTGTCGGATGGCGGGACGCCATCCTGTGGGTCGGGATCGGGTTCTGGGCGATCGGTATACCGGCTATTTTAGTGACGGCACGCCGTCCGGAAGACAAGGGAATGCTGCCGGACGGCGACCCGGTTTTAACGCAGACGGGCGGCGTACTTCAAGATCCGGTCCGAGAACGACGCATACCGATCATGACGGCGCTGAAGTCCCGGTTCTTCTGGCAGCTTGCTATCGGCACCAGCCTAGGCCATCTCGTCAGCTCCACGACCCTGATGCATATCGACGCCATGCAGTCGTTCGACATCAGCCGAACCACGGCCAGCATCGCCGTGTTCGGGTTTGCCGTGGGCAGCTTTGTTGGCCGACTGGGAATGGGGTTTATCGGTGATTACTTCGATAAACGCTACCTGCTGGCGATCTCTTTCAACATGCAGATCCTCGGGGTTCTTGGACTGGTGTCTCTGAACGCCACCGTGGGTGGTGTATTCCTGGGCCAGTGGGGGCTCGTGATCTACGCCGCTTTCTTTGGCGCCGGATTTGGATCGAGCATTCCAGTCAGGATGGCGATGATCGGCGACTACTTCGGGCGCCAGACCTACGGATCGATGCTCGGGTGGATGAGCACGGCAAACGCGGCGATAGGGGCGTTTGGACCGGTTTTCGTGGGCATCATGTTCGACGTGACGGGCACCTACCGCACGCCGTTCTTGCTACTGATCGTGGTCCTGCTGGCGAGCGGGCCGATGATGCTGACACTAGAAACACCCGCCCGGGTAAAAGCAAGATTCCGCTTAGCAGCCCGCAACGCAGACATGGCTGAAGCTGAATTAAAAGCAGAAGAGGCCAGGTTTCAGGATTAGTGCCGGCCAGGGCCGATAAGATCGCGCCGAGCCGAGTCCAACCCAGACAACCCCGGTCGCAGCCGATGAGGACCAGGCGAGCCTGGTCCGGATTAAGTCTGGCCGTATCTCGAGACTTCTGGTACTGCTGCGCCTCCGCTGAAGAACATCTGCGGGTGATCGCGCCTGAGGTTCACCAGCACGCGCTGCCCGACTTCGATCGTGAGCAGGTGCGGCATCTGGCAGTGGATATGAAGCCCGGAGTCAAGCTCGACCTCGTAGGTGTACGCCCAGCCCTGGAACACGCGATCGACCACGATCCCCTGCCCGTCTTCGGACGGCGCCAGAACGAAGTCATCTGGACGCGCCATCACAAACAGTGGCGACGCGTCGGGCGGGACGAAACCCGGGACCGCCCTCGCCGGGCCGGCCTCAGTGACCAGCCGCGTTCCCAGCACCTCCACCGGCAAGAAGTCCGCCATCCCCATGAAACGGGCGACATAGCTTGTGGCGGGCCGGTGGAACACCCGCTCCGGGACATCTACCTGCTCGATCCGGCCATCGACCTGCACGGCGACGAGATCGCCCATAAAGAGCGCTTCTTGCTGGTCATGCGTCACGAAAACGGTGGTCGTCCCGGCCGCTTTCAAGATGTCTCGTATCTCCGACCGAACGCGTTCCCTCAATCCCGCGTCCAGGTTGGAAAAAGGCTCGTCCAGAAGCAGTAGGTCCGGCTTCGATGCCAGTGTGCGGGCGAGGGCAACACGCTGCTGTTGTCCGCCCGAAAGCTCGGAAGGCAACCGCTCGCCCAATCCTTCCAACCCCACGAGCGCTAGCACCTCTTCGACGCGCTCACCTCTGCCCTTTCGTCCGAGGCCATACCCGACGTTCGCCTCGACGGTCATATGCGGGAAAAGGGCGTAATCCTGGAACACGATGCCAACGCTGCGTTTATCCGGGCCGACGTGCCGGCCACTGGAAGCGACGAGCTCGCCGCCGATCTCGATGCGCCCGGTATCGAGCGGCTCCAGCCCGGCAATCATCCGCAACACGGTCGTCTTGCCGCACCCGCTGGGTCCCACCAACGCCAGGATCTGGCCGCGTTTAACCTGGATATCGAACTCTTCGACGGCAATGCTCTCGCCAAACGTCTTACTAACGCCGTTACAGCGAAGGGTAATATCGCTGACCACGTCTTCCTGACGCTTTCTCCCGAGTCCCGGCAGCCCAATCAATTGCGTGACCTTTCGCGTAGTACGAGGAACGTCATGGGCGCAGCAGAGGCCACGACCAGCAGAAGCGACGGAGCGGCAGCGCGGGCGAAGAACGCCTCTTCGGCAGCCGTCCATATGGATGTTGCGAGGGTTCGTGATTCTATCGGCCCCAGGATCAATGTAGCCGGTAATTCTTTCATCGTGAGCAGGAACACCATGATCGCGGCGGCGGCCAACCCCGGCCGGATGACAGGCACCGTAACGGTCAGGAAGGCGTTGATGCGGGAGCGGCCAAGGCTCATCGCCGCCTCTTCCATCCGTGGATTGACCTGGAGCAGCGAGGCGCGGATCGATCCCACCGCCACCGGCAGGAACAACACGACGTAGGCAAATATCAGCAGGTACGCCGTCTGGTAGATGCCCGTGGCGTACCTGATTCCGAAGAAGACCAGCCCGAGCCCGACGGCGATTCCGGGCATAGCGAAGCCGACATAAGAGAACCGTTCCAGTGCCGCCGAGAACATGCCGGGACGCTGGACCGAGAGAACGGATATCGGCACCGCAGCTATGACCGTGGCGATGGAAGCGGCGACCGAATACTGGACCGAGTTGGACAGCGCTCCCCAGTCGAACAGCTCAGACTCGCCGGCCTTGATCCCACGCGTCAGCCAGTAGACGAGCACAAATATCGGAACACCCAGTGCAAGTGCCGTGACGCCGCCGGAAAAAACCGTCGCAGGGGTGCGCCAACGCCCCAGCCGGACGATTCGTCGCCTGCGTCGGGATGCGTTTGCGCCGGCGTAGTAGCGGGCGCGTCGACGGGCGGATGCCTCGGTCAGGATCAGGCTCACCGCCACGCCCAGCAGCACGAGCGATAGCGCGGCGGCGGCGGAGAGGTTGAATGCGCTGTTGTACTCGATAAAGATGACCCGGGTAAACGTGTCGTACTGGAGCAGCGCCACCGCGCCGAAGTCGCTCAGCGTGTAGAGCGCCACGAGCAGAGCGCCCGCTCCGATTGCCGGGTACAGCAGGGGCAGGGTTATTCGACGGAAGGTTTGCCAGCCGGATCGACCCAGCGACCACGACGCTTCTTCCATCTCAGGCTCAAGCCGCCAGAGGGTCGCCCGGACCGTGAGGAACACGTACGGGTAGCTGAGCAGAATCAGCACCGCCGTCGCGCCCGTGAGCCCGTACAGATCGGGCAAACGCTCGACGCCGAACGGTCCTTCCAGCCAGCCCTGGAGCAGGCCTTTAGGACCAAATGCAGATATGAACGCCAGGGCGCCGACGTAGCTGGGAATGGCGAGCGGTAACACGGATGCGACGGCCCAGGCGCGCCGAAATGGCAGGTCGGTGCGGACCGTCAGCCAGGCCAGCGGCACGGCGATCAGCACCGATCCCAGGGTCACGAGAGCAATCAACTGGATTGAGCGCCACAGGATGGCGGCCGTGTCGATGTCGAATAACGACTCCAGGGCCATATCGCCGGACTCCCAGGCGCGGACGACCAGGTACAGGACGGGCAATGCTGCGGCCCCCGCCACCGCGATGGCGGCCAGCCACAGCAACAGCGGTGCTCGCCTCAACCAGGGCGGCAGCAACGTGCGTGGCGACCAGGTGGCGCCGAGCGTAGGAAGCTGCTCGCGTATTACCCGCGTTACATGGGGTCCGTTCATGGCGAAGCGCCGACCTCACGTAGCAGGTCTTGGGTTGCCGCCAGGTCGCCCAGGTCAGACACGTCGATGTCCGGCGGCTTCGGGCTGACCAGCTCAGGGAGGAGTTCTGCGTGCGGCACGCCATCGATCAACGGGTACTCGTATGTCTCTTCTGCGAAGTACTTCTGGGCGTCGGCGCTCAGCAGGTATTCGAGGAAGCGCTCCGCCTGTGTGGAGTTGTCCGCCGTTTTCAGGATTGCCGCGCCAGTGACGAGTACAGCTGAGCCGGGATCGCCTCCGGGAAGGAAGTAGTTGCGTGCCGCAAAGCCCTCACCTTCTTCTGCAAGGAAGCGGTGCAGGTAGTAGTGGTTCACGAACCCGACCTCGACCTCGCCAGCACCGGCACCGGTTGCTGCGATAGTCGGCGTGTTCTTGGTGTAGATGCGGGGCTCGTTCACCACCATGCCCGCAAGCCAGTCACGCGTTCGGCCCTCTCCCCAGATCGGAAGAACAGGCGACCGCCAAGGCCGGGGCCGCCATTAGGCCCAATGCCAACAAGACCGGACGTCGGGCCAGGAGATTCGATATTTCGGTTGTCATTCCTTGCGCAGGAACCTTTCTTCACGCGGCTCAAACACGTTCTCGCGGCGATGCTGCGGGAGTGAATAAACCGGTTGGGCCGGTTCAGACAACGATCTGAACCGATTAGATATCGATAAATGCCGGGCAAGTGTGCACAGTTTGTCGTTTGTGCACAAACGATTTTAAATCTTCGTACGTGCGACGTCAAATGAGGAGATTGTGAATATATTGATCTCCACACGGTCTTTACATACCTTGTTAATTAAAGCTATCCCAAACGTAATACGTACATACGAATAAACTAATTCGTATATACGTATTAAAGAGATTATTTTGTTGACAGTCCTCCCGCGTGTGCGTCTTTATCCGCCGACGCGTCAAACAAACGACCCCAGGCGGTTCTAAAGTTCGTCCTGGCCTCAGATCTCGCGCTTACGCGAGCTGGAAGGGCGGCGCCATGATCGGGAGCGTGACGTGGATCAATGACGGCTCCTCTAACGACACGGCTTCCTGCAGCGCCTCTTTGAGGCCGTCCGGCGAGTCAACGCCCACCGAGCGAATACTGAACGCGGCCGCAAGCGTGTCCCAGTCCGGGTTGAAGAACTCCGTGCCGATCTCACGGTCACCGTACCGGTGCTCCTGGTCCCATCGAGACGCTCCAAAAGCGCCGTTGTCGAACACCACCACGACAAGGTTGATGCCGTGCTGTTTGGCCGTGGCCAGTTCCTGCGGGCTATACATGAAGCCCCCGTCGCCACAAAGTGCCACCACCGGTCGATCGCCCGCCGCAACCTTGGCCCCGAGAGCCGTCGGGAAGCTGAAGCCCAGGTTTCCGAAGTAGCCAGAGGTGATGAACTCCCCGCCGTCCTGCACCTCGTACGCAACGTGGCTCCAGTAGCCGATGTTTGTCATGCCTGCGATCAGGACGGCGTTGTCGTCCGTCGCCTCCCTAACGGCCTTTACCCATGTCGTCTGGTTTGGTGCTTTTTCGTTGAGGAAGGCCTGCATCTTGTTGCGATATGTCGCCGCTCGCTCGCCCCCCGGACCGGTCGCATTGTCCACGCCGCCTTTTCGCAATGCGTCGATAATCGCGGCCAGCCCCGCTTTAGCGTCAGCTTCGATGGCGATGCTTGTGCCGTGGTCTTTATCCAGTTCCCGCTGATCGACATCGATCTTGATGATTGTCTGGCCGTTCGCCGCTTTGAACCCGGGCACCAAGAACCGGGTCCCGGCGACCAGGATCACGTCGGAATCATCGAGCAGTTCCTTGCTTACGCCCACCTGTGCGTAGTGCACACCCACGTACTGCCGGTGACTTGCGGAAATGGCGCCCTTCGCCTGCTGCGTTCCGACCACCGGGGCGTCCAGCAATTCCGCCATTTCCGCGATCTCCGGTCCGGCCTCGGCGCGCAACGTTCCGCCGCCGATGACGATCGCGGGATTGTCAGCGCCAGCCAGCGCTTCGGCGGCACGTGCGACAAGGTCATCCGCCGGTTGTTTCACCGAGTAGAGCTCAGCTTCCAGGATTTCCACCTCGCCAGTGGCAGCGAGGATGTCCGGCGGGATTTCCAGCTCCACAGGACGCGGACGGCCCGTGGTCATCTGCTTGAACGCCTCGTGAATCGCGCTCGGGATCTCCGAGACAGACGACACTCGCGTGTTCCACTTGACGATCGGCTTAAAAACGTCGAGCTGTTCCTCAACCTCGTGGAGCTGTCCCTCGCCCTTGCCAAGCGAGCCGCTCGGTATCTGGCCGGAGATGAGCAGGACCGGTGATGAAACCGCGTAAGCCGTCCCTACCGCCGCCGAGGCGTTAAGGGCGCCCGGTCCGGGAACGACGAGCGCCACGCCGGGCTTGCGTGCGACCCGGGCATACCCGTCGGCCATATACGCCGTCGTCTGCTCGTGACGGGTGCTGACGAGCCGGATAGCCTGGCTGTCATGGAGGGCGTCAAACGCCGCCATGATCTGAACGCCGGGGAGTGCGAAAACGGTGTCCACGCCCTCCGCTTCAAGGGATCGTCGAAGCGCTTCGGCGCCGGTCATCTCGGGCATGTTGCGGTCTTTCTGTCTGATAGTGATGTTGGCCAACGGCATTGTAGGGCGAGAATCGGTGTGCCCGGCAGCCGGTTGAGACGAGCCGTACAATCCGCGACAGTCGGTCGACCGATACGAAAGAAGAGGAAATTACTCTTGGGTTCCTACCCGGCCAACAAAGGCCTGCCCGCTGGCAAGTTGCCGAGCGAACTGTTGTCGCGCCTGCTGGCGAAGATCCAGCGTGACGACCCGCGAGTGATCGTTGGTCCTGGCGTCGGCGAAGACGCTGCTTTCGTAGATTTCAGCGAAACTCTGCTCGTCGCAAAAAGCGACCCCGTCACCTTCGCGACGGACCTCGTCGGCTGGTACACGGTCCAGGTGAACGCCAACGATATTGCATGTTGCGGTGCAATCCCGAAGTGGTTCCTGGGCACCGCCCTGCTGCCCGTGGGAACGACGCCGGACGAGGTCGAAGCCATATTCGATCAGATCTCGGAGGCCTGCGACGAGCTTGGCGTCACGATGATCGGAGGCCACACGGAGATGACCCTGGACCTGCCACGGCCGATCGTCGCCGGGACGATGCTTGGTGAAGTGGCGAAGGGCGACGAGGTGACCACGGCGGGCGCACGGCCGGGCGACGGTGTGATCTTGACAAAAGGCATCGCCATCGAAGGCACGTCGCTGCTGGCGCGCGAGATGCGGGCGCAACTCGAACGCGCCGGTGTGGGCGTCGATGTGATCGACCGGGCAGCTAACTACCTGTACAAGCCCGGGATCAGCGTGGTTCCGGAGGCCCGTGTAGCGCACGCCGCCGGGGGCGTCACATCGATGCATGACCCGACAGAGGGCGGACTTGCCACGGCGCTGGCTGAAGTTGCGACCGCCTCAGGAACGGGCATCGCGGTGGTGGCTGACGCCATCCCGGTACTGCCAGAGGCGGCGGAGTTGTGTGCGGCATTAGACGTCGATCCCTGGGGGCTGATCTCGTCCGGGGCGTTGCTTATCACGGCCGAGGCGGAAAGCGTGGACGGTGTGATGGACGCGCTCACCGGGGCCGGTGTCGTGGCGAGTGTGATCGGGGACATCAGGCCGCCTGAAGAAGGGTTGACGGTCAGATCCGGGGGCGCCGAAACGCCCCTTCCCACGTTCAACCGTGACGAAATGGCCCGTGTGCTGGGAGAATAGGCGGCCATTATCCGCCGGAATATCCGGGATTATCCGGGAATCCACCGTGGTTCAACCCACTTGGAGTCGGCTCCCGGACATCGTAAACTCAGACCATTCTTATCGGCCGATTCGATCAGGCGATGAACGTATGACGTGCGTCTCGCCATCACAGCCCGATAACAAACCCGCCCATGCCAGCCACAACGCTCCTGACAAAGATCGACTCCTACCTGGCGAACGATCGCGCCGAATTCGTGCGGAATGCACTTGACTTCGCGATGAACGCCCACTCGGGCCAGTCGCGCCTCTCAGGCGAGCCCTATGTCGAGCATCCGATAGCCACGGCGGAGTTCCTGGCCGAGCGCCGGATGGACGCCACCACGCTGGCCGCCGCACTGCTGCATGACGTGATCGAGGATTGCGAGATCACCCGGGAGCAACTCGAAAATCAGTTCGGGGAAGAAGTGGCGAAGCTGGTCGACGGCGTGACCAAGATGAACTCGATCGACGTCCTGACACGTGGAGACCGGGTCAACACGCCGGCGTTCGCTCTAAACGGCGATGGCGACGGCGATACCCAGCCAGACGAGCGAACGGCGCGCCAGGCGGCGAGCATGCGCAAGATGCTGGTGGCAATGGCCGACGATGTCCGCGTGGTGCTGATCAAATTGGCCGATCGTCTCCACAACATGCGGACGCTGGACGCACACACGCATGAACGTCGCATCGCCATCGCACGAGAGACGCTGGAGATCTACGCTCCGCTGGCGCACCGGCTCGGCGCATGGGACCTGAAATGGCGCCTGGAGGACGAGGCGTTCCGGTACCTGCAACCGCGGCAATACCGCTCCGTATACAGGCTGATCAAGCGCAAGAGGGCCGAGCGCGAGGAGTACACCGAGCGCGTCATGAAGATCCTCCAGGATGAGCTGGATGAACATCACATACCGGCGGTGGTGCACGGCCGCCCGAAGCACCTGTACAGCATCTATCAGAAGATGCATCGCTACGCAGAGCAGGGCCGCCAGTTCAACGACATCCAGGACCTGACAGCCCTCCGAGTCCTCGTATCTTCAGAAGAAGAGTGTTACCGCGTGCTGTGGATCGTCCACAAGCTGTGGCGGCCGGTCCCTGACCAGTTTGATGACTACATTGGCAGCCCCAAGGAAAACCTCTACCAGTCGATCCACACGTCGGTGATGTGCGAAGAGAACGCACCCGTAGAGGTGCAGATACGCACGCGCCAGATGCACGACCTCGCAGAAAACGGCGTCGCCTCGCATTGGGCCTACAAAGAAGAGGGCGACCCCAACTCCGACGACAACTTTGAACAGCGGATGTCGTGGCTCCGTCAGCTTCTTGACTGGCAGAAGGAGCTGGAGGGCGACAGCGAGTACCTGGACACGGTGAGGACCGACATCCTTCGCGACCAGGTGTACGTCTACACGCCCATGGGTGAGATCAAAGAATTGCCGGGCGGCTCAACGCCCCTGGACTTCGCTTATCGCGTGCACACGGACCTGGGCCACAACACCGTTGCGGCATCGGTCAACGGACAACTCGTGCCCCTCAACACGCCGCTCGAGAACGGCGACACGGTAGAGATCCGCAAGTCACGCAGCGAACGTGGGCCGAACATGGATTGGCTGAACCCCGATCTCGGCTACATGGTGACCGCAAGCGCCCGCGAGAAGGTCCGGACATGGTTCCGACGGCAGCGGCGTGAGGAGAACGTTCAGCGGGGACGTGAGTTGCTCGGCAGGCAGGTGACGCAGCTTCAATCGTCCACTCCCGAGGACGAGATCGCGGCGACCCTCAATTTCGAAACGGCGGACGAGCTTGCCGAGGCGCTGGGAAGTGGCGCCCTCCAGCCTGCTGACGTTGTACGCGGACTGGTCGATATCATCGGCGAGCCGGAGATCGTTGAGATCGAAGAGAGCGACGACACCTCGCACTACGGCGTGGTCGTCCTGGACTCGGACGAAACGGTTACGAGACTGGCCCGCTGTTGTTCACCGGTGTACGGCGAGGCGATCACCGGGTATGCGACCCGCGAGCGCGGCGTAACGGTCCATCTGCAGACCTGCCCGAACCTGCGCGCCCGATTGGAGCCCGAGCGGTCGGTTGAAGTCGCGTGGGGCCATATTGCGGAACGCTATCCGTCACGCCTTCAGATACACGCCCGGGACCGGGTCGGGTTGCTCAGGGACATCACGGCGGTCGTATCTCGTGAAAAGGCCAACATCCGCCGCATCCATTCGAACGAACAGCAGACGTATGGCCGTTCGGTAGTGGAACTCACGGTGTACACTAGTGGCGTTGACCAGTTGACCAGATTGTGCGCACGTTTGGACGCCATCCCCGGCGTGCAATCTGTCCAGAGACAGGGAGTCGGGTAAACCTGATCCCCTGCTCCGGCCATTAAGGTAAATAAGACAAACGAGCCCGGTAGTTCATTTGACGGCCCGGCGCACGATCCAGCGCCCGGCACCGGGTTTTTTCTGAGGAGAACGGACGAAAAATGCCCGCAGCGAAGGCCCGCCGAGTCGCGGAACGCAAAGCCGAACGCAACCGACCGATTCGAACACTCGCGCGTAACAGGGTGGCTACCGCACGCGCCGCTATCGAGGCAGACCCCGCATCGGAAGAGACCGCAGCAGCGGTGTCCGCGGCCAAGAGCGCTCTCGCGGTCGCCGCGAGCAAGGGCGTAGTCCATAAGAACAACGCAGCGCGCCGCATCTCCCGCCTGTCCCGGCACTTGAACCGAGCACAGGCAAGCCAAGACTCCTAGTCTCGTAGCCCGGGTCTAACCGCCGTTTTGACACAGCCCGATCACGGACACGCACACGGCCCCGACTCAAGACCGGGCGAACCCAAGACCCACTACGCTTGGAGCGTCCATCACCCTTACAACGACGTGGAGAACTCGGTCGCCGTAGAGGTCCGTCCACATTTCGGATTTGTCCGGGACTGGCGCTTTGTTCTGCCGAGCGACTACAAAGGGGTGGTGAAATGGGGCGTGGGAAGGCCGAACGGATCGCCGATCGAAGACCGCCTCCGTGGCCAGATCAGCGGCGGTCCAACGCAGTTGCTGAACGGTCCGGATGTTGTGTGGTTCGGCGCCACCGAGCGGCTTTCGGCGTCGTCCCGGTCCGCTTACCTGATCTTCAACGACCCGCCGCCGCATTACGTCTCGTTTGGCGAGGCGGAAGGTCCGGAAGACCCTCCGAAATCGTTGGAGGGCATCTCTTTCGGGGATTCGCATGATCGGTTGGCCGACGCCCACGAAGGGCATGACCACGCGGGACACGGACACGGTAATTCCGGGCTTCCACACGCCGAACACGACCACGCGGGGCACGATCACGGCCCGGGCGGCCATTAACCGCCAGACGCCCGGCGCTTCAGGCCGTGATGTCACGTTTGCTTTCGGCCGGAATCGCTTTCTTTGTTTTGACGGCCAGAGCCTGCGTGAACCCAACGGGTCCGTCATTTAAGGACACTGCCGGGGAGTCGGACATCTCAGCCGGGATTGCGACGCCGGTCGCTACGGCTTCGAAGTTCGTCGCCGCGCCGGCGACATCCGCCCCGGCGTCCACATCATCTCCGGTCCCGCCACAGATCTTTGCCACAGCCTTGCTTACAGCGGCGGCAACGGCCACGACGGACGCGCCACCGACACCTGTCGAGCCGATCGGCACGAGCGCTCCCGCTGTTCCGATAGCCACCCCAAAGGTCGTCCCTCCCACCCTCGCTGCGGTTTCGACCGCCGCCCGATTTCGGCGCCACAGCCACCCCCTTCATCGCCCTCAAGCGTCGAGATAACGTGCATCTTCTTTGATAGTGTCATCCCGACATCGGAATCCGACGAGTTCGTTGAAATCCAGAACACCGCCGGTACGGCAAGGGGCCTCGTCGGGTGGGCCCTGACGGATATCGCTGACGGCACGCCCACGTTCCGGTTCCCGGCGGTCACCCTCGGCGCCGGTCAACCGATATACGTCTACACGAACGAGTTCCACCTGGAATCTGGCGGCTTCACCTTCGGCCGGGGCGCGAGCATCTGGAACAACGGCGATCCCGACGACGCCAGACTGTTTGATAACTCCGGCACGCTGGCCAGTTGCAAGAGCTTATCCGCCCGGTTGCCGGACCCCGTCTTAAGCGGTGACACGGCCGCGTTGACACGTGGGTTGGGCATTGCTAGATTTCAGAACATTAGTGCGGAATGTACTGGACAAACGTCGAGGGACGCCACTTCACCACCGGACCGTACGGACGGAAATGTAGATGCGAGAACTCTCCGACAAACAGCAGCGGATGTACGACTTCATCGTGGAATTCATGGACGATAACTCGTATCCGCCGACGATCCGTGACATCCAGGCCGGGTGTAAGATTAGTTCGACCTCGGTAGTTGATTACAACCTTCGTGCGTTAACCGAAAAGGGTTATCTCAACCGGAATGCTGAGGTGTCACGGGGACTGCAGTTGGTCCATGGCGGCAGGGGCCGCCCGGCGATGCCGGAGACGGTCACTATCCCGTTGCTCGGTACGGTTGCCGCGGGTGAGCCGTTCCCGTTGCCAACGGCGGATGCCCAGGGGTCCGAGACGGTTGATCTGCCGCAGTCGATAACCGGTACCGGCGAGAATTTGTACGCGCTGCGGATCAAGGGTGAGTCGATGATCGACGCCCTGATCGCAGACGGTGACCTCGTGATCATGGAGCAGACGAGCCAGGTGGAGAACGGTCAGACGGCGGCGGTCAGGTTGAAGCTGGAAGACGAAACGACGCTGAAGCGGTTCTACCGTGAGGGCGAGAAGATCCGTCTGCAGCCCGAGAACAGCCACATGGATCCGATAATGTGCGACGCGACGAATGTCGAGGTTTTGAGTCGGCTCGTAGCGGTCTGGCGTTTCATCGGATAAATCTCACGCCTCCAAAAGGGAATGCGACCCCGACCGGCGTATACTTGACGTTGCACGGATCCAGATAGAGACGATCACTTTATGATCGTGACCATGTGCTGTAGTCCGCATTTTTCCTGGAGTAACGCAAGATGCCGAGGATCGGCCCGCTCGAACTAATCATCGTCTTGGTGATCATCGTTGTCGTGTTCGGAATTGGCCGCCTGCCTGAAGTCGGTGGCGGTCTCGGCAAAGGTATCCGCGAGTTCCGTCGTTCGCTGACCGGCAACAACGACGACGACGCGGATGACGCGAAGGACGACAACGGTGTTTAACCCGACCGCTTTCAGTTCGATCTAAAGAAAAGACCCGCCTTATCAGCGGGTCTTTTTGTTTTCGGTCTCGGATCAATGGTCTCAGGTGCCGGCCTCGATCTCTACGTCACGCTTTCCCTTGTCCTGCACCCCGATCCGGGCGAGCCAGTATCCGAGTTCGTACAGGATGATTATCGGCCCGGCAACCAGAGACTGGTTCACCGGATCGAACGTCGGCGTGATCATGGCGCCCACCACGAAAGCCAGGACCACGACCCACTTGCGCTTCCCCGCCAGCCACTTCGGCGTCACGAGGCCAATCTTGGCGAGGAAGAAGATCACGATCGGCAGTTCGAAAATCGCGCCGAGCCAAAACAACAACGTCGTCACGAGCCCGACGTAGGAGCCTATCCGTATGAGCGGCGTGGCGATGTCGCCGCCAAAGTTCAGGAGGAAGTTAATCGCCGGGGGAAGCAGGATGTAGTAGCCAAAAGCCACGCCGAGGGCGAAGGACACCACGCTGGCAGGGAGCAGTATCCACACCCATCGCCGCTCGTTTAATTTAAGGCCGGGTGACGCGAATCTGGCGATCTGGAACAGCATGAACGGCGTCGTGAGCGCTATTCCGGTTAAGACAGATATTTTGACGACAGCGCCCCAGAACTCTGTGAGGTCCGTGAAGATGGCTTGGCCGTCCGTAAATTGGTTCAGGTCTTCAGCCGGCTCCAGCAGCCATCGCAGGATGTGCCGGTGGAACGCTAGTGCGGTGGCCGTCGCCACGAAGAAAAACAGCACCGTGCGGATCAGCCGTCGCTTTAGTTCCTTGAAGTGGGTGGAAAACGGAGTTCTGCGATCGTTCATGCCGATCCACCAGTCGGCGGCACCGGGTTATCGTCTCCGGCGGCCGGCCCAGGAGCGTCTGGTTCGGCGTCAACGGCATCAGCGACATCCTGGGGCGGGGCCGAAACCCGCCCACGCGGCCTGCTCACCGCGCCAGCTGGAACGTCGTTCGAGGCCGCGTGCTGAGCGCCGCCCCCGCCCTCGCATTTCGCGGCGGCATCAGGTTTCTCGTCTTCGAATTCAGACATCACCATGTTCGTGAACTTGTCGCGCTCGGTCTTGAGCTCACGAATGAGTTTGCCAGCGCTTCTGCTCGTCTCGATCATCTTTTTCGGACCGAGGACGAAGAACGCGATTCCTACGATCACAATCAGCTCGAACCCACCGATCCCAAAGAAATTCACGGCCGCTCCGATATTGTGTTATCGGGTTCAGAGCAGTTGTCACATTCAACGTCCAGGGGCCGTCCGGCAAGCGCAAAAAGCTCCGCCGTCAGACAGACCGGCAGACCGACCACGTTCAAATAACATCCGCTGATGCGCTCTGCTGGCTCAAACGGTCGGTCCTGGATGCCGTAGCTGCCCGCCTTGTCCAAGCACAACCCGGACGCCACATACTCGGCGATCTCCCGGTCCTCCAGGTCACGGATCCACACATCAGTGGAAGACCATCCTGAATAACTCCCGGCGACACCGTCCAGCGCAACCGCTGTGATCACATGGTGCGAACGATTACTCAACCGGTGAAGAGTGGCTTCCGCCTCTTCCGGCGAGGACGGCTTGCCCAGCACCTCGCCATCGATCACGACGATGGTGTCCGCTCCCAGGATCATCGCATGCGGTGACTCAAGGGCGGCATTTGCGGCCTTTTCGGATGCCAATCGTTGAGACCACTCTTCCGGACTGCCATCTCCCGGCAGGCGGTGTTCGGGCGTCTCCGTGGGCCGCACGTCCGCTATCAGCCCAACAGAAGACAGGATCTCGGCGCGCCGGGGTGATCCGGACGCCAGCACAAGGCGCGAGGTATTTGCGGTAGGCACACCGAAAAGGTGGCGATTCGACGGCGTCGAGGGCTCAATCATCGTACGGAAATGATACGCCCAGACGGCAGTGCCCGCCGCTCCGGCGATGTCAGAATTTCGTGTAGATCGAAACTGTGCGAACGTCAGACCTCGAGCCGCAGGAACGACACGTTCTCGATGTGCCGTGTTTGCGGGAACATGTCTACCGGCTGTATTTCCTCCAGGACGAACGGGCCATCCACAAGAGCTGCAAGGTCACGCACCATTGACCCGACATCGCAGGAAACAAGCACGATGCGGTCGGGAGCAAGCCGCGACATCGCGGCGATCACGTCCGGGTGGCAGCCTTTGCGGGAGGGATCGAGGATGACCGTATCCACGTGTGAGTCGAACTCGGACAGCACCTGCTCCGAGCGCCCCAGAACCATCTCCACGTTGTCCAACCCCTCTGCGTTCCGCTTCCCGTCCTCCACCGCCGACGGAGAATCCTCGATGGCGATCACCCTGCCGGCGTACGGCGCAAGCAGAACGGCGAACACTCCTACGCCGGCGTAGGCGTCGATCAAGATCTGACTCCCGGACAGTTCCAGCCGGTCACGAATCATCTCCACCATGCGCTCGGCCTGTGTGGTGTTGACTTGGAAGAACGACGACCCGGCGACGCGGAACTCCCACCCGAGTATTTTTTCCCGCAGGTACTGGCCGCCGGACTCGATGTCTAACCCCTCGCCTCCGTCGCCTTTGAGACGAGGTTGCACCAGCCGATCCCCGGTCCCAACGCCCACCCGCACGGAGAATTGCGTCATACCTTTCACCCGCTTTTGGGTGGCCTTAAGGACTTCGTTGATTGAGTCGTGCATCAGGAGACAGCGATCGACCGGCGCGAGCGATCGTGTAATCGCGTTGACGTACCCAACTTCGCCTAATTTGCGGCCGACGCTGAAACGAGCGTGGTTGCGATATCCAAGCTGTTGCGGCGAGGGAAGTGTCGGCAACACCCGGGCGTCCTTCACCGAATCTTCAGTCGCCAATACGTCGATAACCATGTCTCGCTTGAACTGAAGCTGCCGCTCGTAGCTGACGTGTTGCCACTGGCAGCCCGTGCAAACGGCCGCGTAGCGGCACGCCGGCTCCACCCGATCCGCCGAGGCGTCCGCCACCTCCACGACCCGCGCGCCGATGTACTCCGGGAATCGCCGCAAGACCTCGACCGTGACCGATTCACCCGGGATGCCGCCCTCCACCAGAACCCGGAAGCCCCCGTGTTCCGACCACAGCTCGCCCCGCTCGTTCATCGAACCTAGCTCAACGTCAAACGTATCACCCCGGTCGATGCCGAGTTCGTCGGTAGGCCACGGCCCTTTGTACCTGCGGCGGCCTCTCGATCCATTTCTTGTATTGGCGGACGCCAAATTAACTCGAATCCCTGACGACGTATGCCCGGCAGAAGTGTGCCCTCCCGCCGAGACCGTGCCGACATGCAGCGGGAAGGCGGGATTTGGAACCACCTATGCTACCGCCGCTTCGGATTTTTCGGACGGCATTTGCCGATGGCGGACGAACGCTTTTGCCCCGTTTGATATGCTTCCTGTTCGTATTAGGCGTTAAAGCTGGCGATGCGTCTCATGAGCAGACTCATCGCGAGAAACGGAACTGGTAACTGAATTTGGTAGTCAAACCCCGGCCCAACGCTCCCGGCAACAACGTCGAGCGCCGGCTCCCGGAGTGGTTCAAGGTCCCGATGCCGGCCGGAGAGAACTTCTCTGACCTGAAACGGCGTATGCGGGACGCAAGCCTGCACACGGTGTGCGAAGAGGCCACGTGCCCGAATATCGGCGATTGCTGGGACCGGCGCACGGCGTCATTCATGATCCTGGGCGATACCTGCACGCGGGCCTGTTCGTACTGCAATGTGAAGACGGGACGCCCCACAGAGACCGACTGGGCGGAGCCCTTCCGACTCGCTCAGACGATCAAGGGCATGGAGCTCAAGTACGCCGTGATCACGTCCGTGGACAGGGACGACCTGGAAGACGCCGGCTCGACCATATTTGAGATGACCATCAAGACCGTCCACAAAGCCGCTCCCGGCTGCAAGGTCGAGGTGTTGATCCCGGACTTCGGCGGCGTTCGTGAATCGCTGCAACGGGTGATGGACGCACGCCCAGAAGTGTTGAACCACAACATCGAGACGGTCAGACGCGTGTTCCGCAAGGTGCGTCCAGCGGGCGACTACGACCTGTCGTTAGAACTCCTGAAACGGGCCAAAGAGATGCAACCGGACGGGGTCACAAAGTCCGGAATGATGGTCGGACTCGGCGAGACGATGGACGAGGTGCTCCAGACGATGGAGGATCTGCGTGTCAGCGATTGCGATCTTCTGACGGTGGGTCAGTACCTGCGCCCGTCAAAGCGACATCACCCCATCATCAGGTTCTACCACCCGGACGAGTTCAAACAGATTCGACAGGCGGGCGAGGCGATGGGCTTCAACCACGTCGCAGCGGGGCCGCTGGTCCGGTCGTCTTACCACGCAGACGAGCAGCACGAAGCGTCGCTCGCCAATCCAGCCGATTAGCCGGTCGCCCAGAACCCCTTCCCCTTGCGGGAGAGGGTCGGGGTGAGGGAGAAGTCTTATACCGGAAACACCCCGGAACGGACATTACCCGGCGACGCCCTGCACGGTTTCTAATCGCAGGTCCGACGCCGTGCCGTTCGTCGGCGCCCACCCGCTCAGATCCGACCGCAGCCCGTACACCTCGTGCCGCCATACGACCGGGATGGCCCAGTACTCCTCGTACATCTCACGATTGAGTTGTCGTAACCGTTCATCACGTTCAACCGGGTCCACGATGGCGCTCAACTCATCGAATAGCCGGTCCCCGCGCTCGAGATCGTGATACGTGAGCAACGCCGCCGGGTCGGTCGTCAGGTAGCGTTTGATACCGCCCAGAATATCCGGCCAGGTCTGGTAGTTCACCCCGTGGAACAACGGCGCAGGCGCGACGTCATCAAACTGCTGCGGCCGGGGTGAGTGCCGGGCGAGGATGTCGGTGTAACCCGCCGCCCGTACCTCGACATTGATCCCTATATCCCGCAGGTCCTCGGCGATCATCTCGTTGATCTGAATCAGCTCCGTCAGGCCGTACGACGGCGCCGAGAAGATAACCACGCTCTCCCCCGTGTAGGCAGAAGCCAGAAGTGATTCACGGGCCATAACAGGGTCGTACGGATAGGCCGGAAGCTCCGGGTCGTAACCGTCCGAGAGCGGGCTGAAAAGAGCGGACCCGGCGGCAATCTCGGCGACCTCCGGCTCATACACGGCGTCGATGATCCTGGCGCTATCGATGCCCAGCGTTAACGCCTTCCGGAAATCCAGATCATTGTTCAGTGAATCGGGCTCTGACGCGGTGAACAGCCGCATCACCGTGGTGTTCACGTACTTCGGACCATCGATTACGAACCCGGCGTCACGGACAGACGGCACATCGCCCTGCGGTTCGTCGATCGACCACGGCCTCCCGGAAGGCCTGAGCACCGTCATATCGACCTCGCCGCGCTTCAACATCTCGGCCCGATCCGCAGGTTGCGGCGCAAGTACCAGGCGCAGCCGCGCGAACCCGGGCACCCGCTCCTCATCCCAGTATTCGGTATTCGCCTCGAACTCGATCCACTCGCCGGGAGATCGGGCAAACATCTTCCACGGACCGGTCCCGAGCCCCCCGTCCGATCCATCCGCGTGCGCCGCAAGCAGTGGCATGTCGCCGGCGACCGGCCCGAAGGCGTGCATGATCGACACGTGTGGCGACTTCAGATGAAGCACCGCAGTACGAGAATCCGGCATCTCGACGCGCCCAAGGACCCCGGCCAGCACCGGACAAACAGCACAACGAGCGTCCTCACGGGCGTAATAGTTGATCGAGAAAGCAATATCGGCGGACGTGACGTCGACGCCGTCATGCCACTTGATGCCCTCTTTCAAGGTCAGCGTGTAGGTAGACGCGTCCTCGCCGGGATCCCAGCCCTCCAACAGGCCATAACGATGGTTAAACCTGCCGTCCGGTCCGACGCCGACCAGGTGGTCGTACAGAGGCCCGTGGTACTGGAGCCCGGGCTGTCCGTCCAGCGACGGATCCAGGGTCTCCGCCCAGAACGATGGCAGCGCCACGGTCAGGGTTCGATCCAGCGGTTCGACACTGTCTTCGGAATCACACGCGACCGCTCCCAGCATCAGCAGTGCGACAAATGCCCAGAGCCGACGCGCAAAGATCCTCCGGGCTCGCGATCTGAGTATTGGTTGCAAAATCATTTTCCCGGCAGCCGATACCGCTGTGTGGACGGTGCAACAATCAGCGCCGGATGCGAGTCGATCACCCGGGCGCCAATGCGGCACGCCCAGTGTGCCCCATCATCACCCCGGGCTACGACCCACGTCCGGCGCTAGATTCCGATTAAAGCCCTACCTACGCGGCGCGTACCCGGGACGGCGTCCCCGTTCCCAGACATGCTCACGGGCCACTTCTTCGTTCAGGTCGCCGCCCCAGCCCGGTCGATTCGGGATGATGACCTCGCCGTTCTCGATCTCCAGTTTTTCGGTGAGAAGGTCATCCTTCCACGGCACGTCGTCGATATCGATCTCCGAGATCCGGATGTTGCCGACGGATGCGCAGAGCGCCATCGAGTGGAGCGTGGACAGGTGGCTGTAGTAGTTGTGCGGCGCCACGTTGATGTCAAAGGTCTCCGCCATATCGGCGACCTTCTTCGACTGCGTGAAACCGTTCCACGGCAAGTCAACCATACACACGTCCATGGCCCGGGCCTCAAAGTAGCGCCGGTAATCACGCGTCGTGATCAGGTTCTCGCCTGAGCAGATCGGCACGCTCGTGGAGTCGCGAATTTCACGCAGCCCCTCGGGTTCGTAGATGTCGATTTCGACCCACATCATCCTGAACTCTTCAAGCGCATGAACGATGCGCTTTGCGGCCTCCACCCGGAAGTTGAAGTTCAGATCCAGGGCGATGTCCACATACGGCCCAACTGCGTCACGGAAGGTTCCGATCTGCGTTCGGATGTGGTCTAGGAACTCATTGGTGACGTTGCCGTCCGTGGATCCGGGCCCACCGCCGAAGCCGCCGAGCCGCTGGGAACCGTAAGTCTCCTCGCCCGGGAATAACGGGTTGGTCTTGAGGGCGGTAAAGCCCCGCGCGACAACCTCTTTACCGAGCGCCGTAACGTCGCTCCAGTTGTTGATGGGATCGACGCCGATGAGCTCGGAGTTCGCCATCCGGGAGCTTCCACAGTGCGACCAGTAGACGCGCTGTCGCTCACGCATCGGCCCACCCGCAAGTTCGTAGACAGGCACACCGAGCGCCTTGGCCTTGATGTCCCAGAGCGCCATATCGATCCCGGCGATCGCCTTGCCTACGATGCCACCCGGGCTCTGGCGTCCCATCCGGTACATATCCCAGTAGCGGGCCTCCACCGGGCGCGGGTCCTCACCGATGAGGATCGCTTCAAACTCTTTCGCCGTCTCAACGACACCGTACGGGTTTCGGCCGTCCGAGCATTCGCCATACCCGGTGATTCCTTCGTCCGTGCGTACTGCGATGTACTGCCAGGGGCGCCAGCCGGCGTCCACGACGAAGGTGTCAATTCCTGTGATCTTCATTCCGGTGGTCCTCCAGACGAAAAGGGATGTCAGCCGGTGCGGTCTGCCGGGCGCAGGTTACACCTTTCACACGAGCGCGGAAGCGCTATTCCGTCGACCACGTGACGAGCCAACCCCGCTGCGGCTCTGCCCAGCTGAACTTGACCCCGTTCGGGTCCGGGCCGTTCGGGACGAGGCAGGACGGCAGGAGTTCTTCAAGTCGCTTTGCGTTGGGCGAGCCGGGATTCAGGAACAATCGCTGCGAGGAGCGTTTCAGTGCGGCCTCGGTGTTCTGGAACATGCCGTGCGGCCTGTCTTCCAGCCGATGCACGTCGTGCTCGATCTCAAGCGCTTCCAGCAGACGACGGAACTCCGGCATGGCCGGAAGAGGGTGGCGCTTCTCCCCGTGAAGGCGTTCGAATAGCTCGTGGAAGTTGCCCTGTGGCGGGTGCTCGCGAAGCATCACGGTGACGCGCTTCCGGGCGTGTCTCCCCAGTTTTTCCAGGAAGGGAAGGATCGGTCTGGTGGCGTACATGACGTGCGAACACACCACGTGATCGCCCGCCGGAATATCGACGTCCTCCCATGTCGCCGGAACCACGTCTACGTTCTCCACCTCGAGTTCCGACACCGCCGATTCCATACGGGCACGCATCGATGGCGATGGTTCAACGGCAACCACCCGGGCGCAGCGCCGGGCAAGCGGGGCGGCTATCCTTCCGCCACCCGCGCCGACGTCAATTACAGTGTCGCCTCGGTCAAGATAGGTCTCGATTACCGGTATCGCCGGATCCATCCCGGCCTCGTCCCGGTTTGGCGGTGCAAAATTCCAGGCTAGGTCGGTCCAGGGATCCTCGTTCGGCGGCGGATCGCGAAAACGGTCCGTTTGTTCATGCTCCCGGGATACCATTTCATCCCAGAGTCGGGCGCATTCCTCTGCGGCTGCTGTTATTCGCATATTGTTCCTTCTAGCCCGCGTTGACGGCCCGGACGATCATCTATCACGTCCCGGGACGTGTTCTCGACGTAACCCAAGATATACACACATGCCCTTCATTTCTTCCAACGGTGTCTCGATCCATTACGAGATCGAGGGCAACCCGTCAGCGCCTCCCCTGATGCTTCACCACGGCTGGGCGTCCGATATCGAGTCCTGGCGTGATTTCGGGTACATCGCGGCGCTTGAAGACCGCTTCCGGTTGATCCTGATCGATGCTCGTGCGCACGGCCTGAGCGACGCTCCGGATGACGCAGACGCATACGCCCCGAAGCTCTTCGCCTCAGACGTGACGGCGGTCCTTGATGAGGCCGGTGTGGACTCGGTCAGATACTGGGGCTACTCGATGGGAGCGGCGATCGGGTTCCAACTTGCGGTTGAATCGCCGGACAGGATGGATCGCTTCGTCGCCGGAGGCATGCACCCTTACGGCAGCTCTCCCGATGACGCCACCGGCCGACCGAGACCGACAAAAGCCACGGTAGAGTTTCGGGAACGGGGTATAGAAGGGTTTATCGAGGCCCGGGAAGCGGACCTCGGTGGCAGGCTAGTGCCAAAGTTACGGAGCCGCCTGCTTGCGGCCAGCGCGTCCGGGCTGGCGAGCGCCGGAGAGGCGTGGGCCGGATGGCCGGGAGTTGGCCAGAAAATCAGTGATATCCAGATGGAAACGCTGCTCTACGCGGGAACAGGCGATACGGTATTTCACGATGGCGCGAACCGCGCCGCGGGTGAAATGCCGCATGCCCGATTCTCCTCGATCCCACACTTGACGCACGACGCCGGGTTCGCTTCTTCCCGAGCGATCCTGTCTGCTATCGGGGATTTTCTCGATTAGCACGCGCAACTCATCTCAAACTCTGACTGAACCGACCGGGATCGGTACACTCTTCCCCGAATAGAGATATATGGAGATAAACAGAGACGCCCCCATCGTGCTCAAGCACGAGATCGTGGTATTCGCACCGCCAAAGCAGGTGTGGGAGCGACTCGCGCAGGTAGAGTACTGGCCCGCTTGGCACCCCGATATCGGAAATGCCGAGTGGGTAGACGATGAGCCGATGGTCCGGCGCGGCTTCAGGTTCGGCGTGAAAATGTTTCGCTTCAACGCCCGCCTGAAGATTTACGACGAGCCGCTGGTGATCGGCTGGGAGGCCCGCCACATGTTCTCAAGCCATCGCCAGGTGTTCCGGCTTGAGGGTGATTACCGCCAGACCATGCTGATCAGCGAGGCGTCATACGAAGGCCCGATGCTGAAAATGATGGCGGATCGATTTCGCGATCCCCTGGACCGCTTCGGCCAGACGTGGCTTGCCGCCATCAAGACCAATATCGAATCGGCACGTGAGAACGGTGTACGCCTCCCGGGCGCCCGTCGCCCCAGATGAGGCCAGTCTCTCAATTCCAAGTCTGTTGACCACCATCGGTCAACTGCTAATCCCGGAGCCGCAAACGATCAAAGGAAATCCATGCTTCTCGGAGTGGCCGGGCTAACACCCGGAGACTGGACAACGGTCAACGAAAACGTCACGCGCGCCGTTCGAAAACACGGTTTCAGGGCGTTGCAATTACGGGTGTCCGAACCCTTCAATCCTGAGCCGGCGCTGGCCGAACGCGTGAAAAATGCGTTCGGTGCCGCGGGATTGGCGCTGAGCCAAACCGTTGGCGAATACGGCGGCGGGTTGGTCAGCGCCGACGAGTCACTCCGGCGTGAAGCGGTCGAGGCCCTGAAGCGGATGACGGCGTTCACCCGGATCATTGGAGGCACCAACACCTACCTCCGACCGGGGTCAATGAATCCCCGTGGGGCCTGGATGCCGCACCCGGACAATCGTTCGGATGAGGTGTTTGACCGGCTGGTCCGGTCGTCGCGGGAGGCTGCGCGGGCCGCGGCAGACGAGGGCGTGATGCTCGCCGTCGAAGGCGGTGCGGTCTGTCCACTGTTCTCGGCGGTCCGAACCCGAGAGTTCTTCGACGCCGTCGACTCCCCCTCGATGGGCTACAACATGGACCCAGTCAACTACGTCTCCGATCTGGAAACGGCGTACGACTCGACATCCCTCCTGGACGACCTGTTCGACCAGCTTGGTCACGTGACGATAGCGGCGCACGCAAAGGACTTCGCCGTGGAAGAGGGGCTTCTGCCTCACTTCAAGGAAGCGGTGATCGGCGAAGGGTTGCTCGATCAAGCGACCTTCTTGCGACGGATGCTCGCCGTCCGGCCCGACGCCCATATCTTCATAGAGCACCTCCCGGATGAACTGGTCCCGGCCGCACGAGACGGCCTGAACGCGGCTGCGGACCGCGCAGGGATTAGCTGGGACAACCCGCCCGACTGCTTAAATCTGTAGGGGTGAATAACTATCCACCCTTGACCGGTCGGGGCCCGGTCCACCACGACCAAACATAAGGACATCCACATGGCATTGGACGGAAAACGGATCATCGTAACCGGCGGCGCCAGCGGGATCGGCAAGGCGACCGCGCGCCTCGTCGCCGACCAAGGTGCTCGCGTTGCGATGCTCGATGTCATGGACGACGCAGGCGTTGAGGCGGCGGACGAGATCGGCGACCAGGCCCGGTTCTGGCATGTGGACGTGGTTGATGAACCGGCGGTTGAAGCGGTGATCGGAGAGGCGACGGAATGGCTCGGCGGCGGGGTCGACGTCTTGTTGCACATCGCCGGCGTGCTGGATGGCGCGGATATAGACCTGGAGTCCTTTTCGGAAGAAGTCTGGGATCGGGTGGTCGATGTCAACCTGAAAGGATCGTTCCTGGTCGCCAAACACGTCACCGCCCTGATGCGCCCGGTGGGACGGGGCGTGATGGTGCTCACGGCATCGGGCGCTGGCGTGAAGGGCGGCAGCTCGTCGTTCGCGTACGGCTCCAGCAAGGGCGGGGTCCACGGGCTTGCGATGGTCCTAGAGCAGCGGTTGGCGCCCTTCGGCATACGCGTCAACGACGTCGCTCCGGGCAATATTTACACGCCACTCAAGGTCAGGCAGGTCGAGAAAAGCTACGAGCAAACGGGCGACGCCGAGCACTTCCAGCAGGCGATGGCGTCGCTGGCGGGTCCGGACGGGGTGGCGGCGGTGATGGCATTTCTGGCGAGCGACGCCGCCGACTACGTCCGGGGAACAATTTATACACGGTAGCAGGTTACACGGTACCGCTATCCGGTAAGGCCAGTGCACGTCCGCTTGATCAGCGTTTTTTAGAGCATTTCAGAAGATTCGCCAACGGTTAATTATTCATGTCGATATTCAGTGAGCCCGGCCCGGCAGATCACAGCCTGACGAAAGGCGGTCGAGCGGTGCCACCAATTCATGTGCGCAACTGCAGATGACAGGTTGACCTTGCATGCCCTGCGCGGAGCCGGTCATCGTCGAATTTCATTAAGCCGAGTGGGGCTGCTGAATCCCATCGCACGACCCGGGGGCCATCCGCTCATCGCGCCGGTAGTGAGGAAAAGCGATGGAGTGCAGCCGGGAACGGATTTGCAGCCGTCCGGGATCCAGGGAGGAAATGCCCGGGTCCCGCGGGTGGCGGGAAACGTCACAAGCAATAGTCAGCGCCAGTACTTCGCTGGTTCTTTGTTTTTGTGCGGCGCCCCCGTCGTCCCGAGGTTGCCGAAAGACGGCTAAACGGGTTTGCGCATACGGGCGAGGATATGCCGGCCGCCCCCGGCCGAGTAACGCCTGTTGCCAACGTTCATCACTTCTACCAGCTGCCGCGCGTCTATCAACCCGGCGTCTGCCAGCAGGCTGGCCTCTATCTCTTTGGCCCTGAGGAAACCGAGCGCCAGGTCGGTGACGTCGTGAGAAAGCTCTAAATCCATTCCGTACTGGGCGGCAATCGATTCTCCGGTCACTTCGCTCGATCCAAAGAAGTCGGTCAGCAGGAAAAGTCCACCCGGCTTCAGCACACGCGATATCTCCGGCGGGTGGTAGAAACCCTCCGTGGACAGCACGATATCGAACTGTTCGTCTCCAAAACTGAGGGCCGTGTCTCTGTCCGGGACAAACCGGCACAGGTCTGAGATCCCCTCTATCTCCGCCAGTTCCGCCGCCGTCGCAAGCGCCCCCTCATCGATGTCGTAGCCCCAGACCACGCTGCCGTAGAGCGACGCGAGCCATCGTGCGTTACCGCCGATCCCGCATGCGGCGTCCAGGACGGTCATCTCCGGCGCCATCTCCACTCCCTGCAGCAGGATGCGGACCAGCGTCTGGTTGGCCCCGACGTGTTGGAACTCTCCGTACGGCTCTACATCTGGGCGTTCACGCTCCTCGAACCACGCTTGGAGCCGTTGTGTCTTGTTCACCATGTTGCGTACTTTACCGGCTGGGGCGTTAAAAGGGGTTAATATCTGCTTTACAGGTTCGGCGGCCAGGCACCTTGGCACTGAATCGCATCCCCGTCTCCGGGCCACGGCGGAAACGTGGCGATCACCATTACCCGCGGCGGCGCACCATCATTCCTGAACTAAAATTGTGTTCCGACTTCGATGCTTGAATCCGCCCTGGGTACGAGAACGATCGTTTCCTAGGTCCATCTCTGGACCGCCACAATCTGCCGGCGCACGATATACAGAGCCATGTCTCGGCAACGGTCCGGTGTTGAACCGCTTTCGTGATCTCGCCCGGCTTCAGCGTGCAATGGACCATGTTGCCCTCGGTCATCGCGACACTCACTGGGCGGATTCCCGATCCGTCGGGCGCCGGGGATAGCGTTATTGACTCGAACGTGGACATCTTCTCTTCGACTCCCCTGAATCGGTGCTGCAAGCGCGGTCGATACTTCTGCGCAACGACCCGCCGCTCCAGCATTGGACGATCTACTTGTTAGCGGATAACGGGGTACACGGAGCAGTGTCATCAGGTCGGGCGGGATGTAACCGGGCCCGGAGATCAGAGAACGCTGTTCAGGCTACCAACCGCCCGATCAAGATTCGCCGATTCCCGCGCTTATTTCCACTAGCGGATAAGTTGCCCCAATTCAAATTGGGAACCACTACCTTTCCTCTGCATGGAGACCCCCCCAGGTGCCGAACCATTTGAAAAATCACACCAACGCTTCTGAGGTCCTGATGGCGCTCGGAGCATTAGGTATAGCCCAGGAAGAAGAAGAACGACCCTCTGGCAAGGTCGACGCGCTCGCCGGAGAGGTGCCTCACGCGCTGGATAATTACCGGGAGTCCCTTGGCGCTGGGATCAGTAGGTGACCAGCGAGAGGATATCGCGTCCCTTGAGCAGGTCGCGGCCATTCAGGGCTTCCAACTCGACCACGAATGCCATGGCAAACACCTGCCCGCCGACGCCCTCGATCAGCTTGGCAGCCGCCTCCGCAGTGCCGCCCGTGGCCAGCAGGTCATCCACCACCAAAACATTGTCACCCCGGTCCAGGGCGTCGATCTTCATCTCAATGCGGCTCGTGCCGTACTCGAGTTCGAAATCCACGCCGATCACTTCAGGTGGGAGTTTCTTCTCTTTCCGCAACGGAATGAAGGGCAGCTCCAGCTTGAGCGCCAGCGGCACGCCGAACATGAAGCCCCGTGTCTCGATCCCCGCCACAGCGTCGATAGTCGCCCCGCTGTAACTCTCAGCCATGCTGTCGATCGTGTAGTTGAACGCCTCGGGAGATTTCCAGAGCGGCGTCAGATCTCGGAACAGGATACCGGGCTGCGGGTAATCCGGGATGTCACGGATCCAGTTCTTCAGGTCCATCGTCATCTCCATCTGGGCTTTGGCCAGCCTCGGGTCGGGCTGGTGCGACTCGTATATCGCGGGCCGGTTCCTTCAAGAGTGTAATCGTAGGTCAGCGTACGGCCGACGTTGTACACCACACTCAAGTAGACGGATAAAGCTCCGTATCCGGGTGATAGTCAGACCAGGCGGACCAGAACGACACGACGGAGTGGACCCGTACCAGTTGTGCCCCCCTGCAACTCCCCATCGATCCCATGGCCGGTGAACGGGAGGAGTCGTGACCGTGTCCTCACATCCCGGAGCAACACCGTTCCGTATTCGTCTACCTCCTGTCCAAACACCGACCGCTCCCCGTCCAACGTCCGTCTGCAAACAAGCACCGTCTGGGTGTCAGGCTGGAAAAACACGACCATATCCTCTCCGGCCACCCGGTCATTCACTACAGGATTGGTTTCGAGCGCAGACAGCGGAAACGTCTTGGTCCCGCCGTCGTGGCCAATGCCCAGAACCTTGTCCTTGCGCGCAAGTCGATCGTCATCAACCGTCTCGCCGATCACCCCAGCATCGCTATTGGTGTAGTAGCCGTCGTACCGATCAGAAGATCCGCTGCGGCCTTTGTCCAGGATCGCGGTGTCCGGTTGTTCACTTACCCACTGGCCGAACGTGGTCTACACAAGCGGCACGATCGCCAGAGTTCACCCGGGGGTTAGCGGATAGTCAGGATCGCCCGGCACGACGATGGTCTCCTTATCTAGCAACGCAATCCGCAACGCCCCGGGGCCTCCCATGACGAAGAACAGAACTACGCCCAGCGCGGCCAACCCCATGAGCAGATACGACTTCTCGATCTTCAATTACACATGCATCCTTCCTGAGGGCCTGAGGCGTTGTGAACTCATCGCTTAGATGTGCCCGGAGCGCATCCCGGTTCCCGCCTGCCGCGCGTAACGCCTAAAAGGTACGGCGATGCTAAAATCTGTGCCTTCGCTTGGCCGTCGCCGTCTTCCCGCTGGCGGTAGCAGTTCATCAAACAGCTCGTTTCCGGGATCCCACAAATCCGCATCACGAAACTCAACCTCCTGAACTTCCGGAACTACCTGGAGTGCTCCCTCGAGCTAGAACCTGGCATGACGGTGTTCCAGGGGCCAAACGGACACGGCAAAAGCAACCTGATGGAAACCATCTACATGACCGCCATCGCCAAATCGCCCCGGTCGGCTTCGGATCGTGAACTTCTGGGCTGGGACGTGGTGCAGAACGGGGGGCATGTGCAGATCGCCGGGATCGCCCGGGACCACGAGCTCACGGTGCAGGCGCAGATCGATTTTGATGTGATCCCGCGTGTGCCGGAACCAGGGAGCGGGGGCGCAAGGCCCGCGCCGTCGATAAAGAAAGAGTTGCGGGTAAACGGCGTCCCCAGGCCGGCGTCGGAGTTCGTCGGGGCGGTGAACGTCGTGGCGTTCTCGGCTGAAGACCTGGAGTTGATCGTCGGCGGCCCGGCCATTCGGCGGCGCTACCTGGACATCCTCATTTCTCAGAGCGACTCGTCGTACCTCAAGATGATCCAGCGTTACGGCCGTGTCGTGACGCAGCGAAATCATCTGCTGCGGCAGATGCGGGAGGGCCGGGTCGGGCTCGACGAGCTGGAGTTCTGGGACGACCGGTTGGTGAACGAGGGGGCGGCGATCATAGAGCGGCGGGCGCTGGCCGTTGAGCGGCTCGCCGTAGAAGCGGCCCCGAGACATCTCGCGCTGTCCGGAGGGCGTGAACGGCTCGGGGTTGTGTACCGGCCGCGAATTTCGGCGATCGCCGAAAATGGCCTCGGCGATATCCCGTCAACTATCCCAGACCTGATCGCTGTCATGAGAGAGGCGCTGGAGACGGGTCGTCAGCGCGAGATCGGCCAGGGCGCAACTGTCATCGGCCCGCATCGTGACGAGATAGTGCTGAGCTTGAACGACGAAGAGGCGGGGGCGTACTCGTCACGCGGACAGGCCCGCACCATAGCGTTGGCGTTGCGGTTGGCCGAGGGCGTGTTCGTCACGGAAGCGACCGGCCGAACGCCGGTGCTCGCCCTGGACGATGTTTTGTCAGAGTTGGACGAATCCCGTCGCAGACTGGTCCTGGAAAACGTGGCGTCCTACGAACAGGTTTTGATCACGACTACCGATTTCGATCGCGTTGAGGACTCTTATTTATCGGGAGCGACCCGAATGAGGGTCGAATCCGGCCAGGTGACTCGTGTCGACGGCTGATACCGTCGCATCTGTTAGCGCTGCGGCCCGGCTCATCAAGGCCAGCAGTTACGTGGTGGCGATGACTGGCGCCGGCATCTCCGTCGAGAGCGGTATCCCGCCGTTTCGCGGTCCCGACGGTCTGTGGACGAAGCACGGCACGCCATCCCGGAACGGGTACCAGAGCTTCCTGCAAGATCCGGCGTCGTGGTGGAAGCGGGAGATGGAGCGCGCGGTTGAACCGTGGGTCTCGGAGCTGCGGCAGTCGGTCCGAGACGCCGTGCCGACCCCCGGGCATCTGGCGCTTGTGGAGATGGAAAGCGCCGGGTTCGTGCGCTCGCTCATCACTCAGAACATCGACGGCCTGCACTCTGACGCCGGAACACAAAACATCGTGGAAATCCACGGCTCAAGACGATTTTTACGATGCGTTGAGTGCGAGAACCGGACGCCTCGTCCCGATCTATTTGCCAGACAGATAGCGCCACCCTGCGAGCGTTGCGGCGGCCCCGTGAAGTACGATTCGGTGCTTTTCGGCGAGCCGATTCCGCCGGGCGTCCTGAAGTCGGCACGCGCCGAGACCGACCGGGCCGATTGCGTGCTGGTTATCGGCAGCTCATCCACGGTTCGTCCCGCGGGTGGCCTGCCGCGTATCGCCCGTGCCAACGGAGCGAAATTGATTGAGATCAACACCTCTGACACGCGGCTTACCGGGGATTGCGATGTCGTGATCCGGGCGCCGGCGGCCACTGCCCTTCCAGCCCTGCTGAACCAGCTCCAACACTGATCCACCTATCCGAGCTGACTTTCGGGCGCGCACCGGCCACGCATGTGCACCCCAAGAGGGTAGTATTCCCGTGCGCGCCGCATGGCGACCACATCCAGGGTTAAAACGGGGTCACATCGATGTCACTTCAGGACGCACTTCAACGCGAGATAGACACCTATATCGCCAGGAACCCGAAGTCCCAGGACCTCAACGCGCAGGCTTCCAAATACCTGCCGGGCGGTGACTCCCGGAACTCGATCTACTGGCCGCCCTACCCGGCCTATATCGTGGGCGGCGACGGGGTGCACATCACCGACGCAGACGGCAACGTACGCACGGATTTCATCAACAACATGACGACCCTGATCGTCGGCCACCGCAACCCTGCGGTTGTTCAAGCGATGCAGAATCAGGTCAACGAAGGCTGGTCCTACCCGGGCCCGTCGCCGCTCCAGATTCGCTGGGCGGAGATCCTTGTGGAGCGGGTCCCGTCCGTGGAACAGGTGCGCTTCGTCAACTCTGGGACCGAGGCAACCCTCAACGCTATTCGCGCCGCACGGGCGTTCACGGGACGTCAGAAACTGGGCAAGATGGAGGGCGGCTACCACGGCACCCACGACTCGGTCGCCGTGAGCGTTGCTCCAAATTTGGACCTGGCCGGCGACGTCAACGACCCGAACTCTGTGGACGACTACGAGGGTCTACCGGAGTGGGTAACGGACGGCGCGGTGGTGATGCCGATTAACGACATCGAGAACTGCGAGCGGATCATCCGGGCGAATGCCGACGATCTGGCGTGCGTGATCGTGGAACCAGTTAACGGCCGCAACGGTTTCGTTCCCGCCGAGCCGGGCTTCCTTGAGGGGCTTCGGGCGGTCACGTCTGAGCTCGGCATCATTCTGATCTTTGACGAGGTTATATCGTTCCGAGTCGCACGCGGCGGCTCGCAGGAGCACTACGGTGTGAAGCCCGATATGACGACGTTCGGCAAGGTGGTCGGCGGGGGTTTGCCCGTTGGGGCGTTCGGTGGTCGTGCCGACATTATGTCTTTGTATGACCCCAGCAACGGTGCCCCGAGGGTCCAGCACGCCGGCACTTTCAACGGCAACCCGATGACGGCGGCGGCCGGGGTGGCAACACTTGAGGCGGCGACGCCCGAGGTGTACGAATACGTTGGCCGGATGGGCAGCGCGATCCGGGACAAGTTGCGTGCGTTGATCGCCGAGGTCGAGGCGCCGATGGGCGTCACCGGCGTCGAGTCGCTCTGGTGCCTCCAGTTCACGCCCGAGCGCGTGACCGATTATCGGTCGTCTATGACAAACGATAAAACGATGACCCGGGCGATGTTCCTGGGGTTGCAGAACGAGGGCTACCTGCTCTCGCCGAGCTGCCAGGGAACGGTGTCCTCCATACACACGGAAGAGGACATCGACGGGCTGATTGACGCAATCCGGAAGGTGCTCGGAAGGCTTGGGTACGCGTAGACCCGCCTTGAGGTTCAGATCCAACCCACCCTGAGGCTCTCGAAGAGTCCTTCCGTTCCGCCCCCGGTCCAAGCGGGAGAGCGCTGGGGTGAGGGCGAAGGCTGTTCGTCAAATACGACCGAGGGTTCCCTACAAGACTTCTCCCGCATCCTGCACCGTCTCCCGCAGGGAGAAGGGGATCCATGCCCGGCGTGGTCAACGGAAACCCCGTTGGGAGCTAGCGTTGTCGCAACCCCGTCCTTCGAGAGCCTCAGGGTGGGTAAAGGGTTTACGAACCGCCCGTGCCGATCAGACGCCGGTGCTCAATCAGGGTGCAGCGATCCATGACTACTTGCAGGCCGCCGATTTCGGCGATTTCGGCGCCTGCTTCGCTGACGATGTCGAGTTGGGTCCAGAGGACCTTCGCACCTACGGCTACGGCGGATCGAGCGATGTCCGGGATGTTGTCCGATCGACGAAAGACGTCGACAATTTCGATGGGACCGGGTACGGCTTCCAGCGATGGGTAGCTTTTGAGGCCGAGCACTTCGTTCACGGCGGGGTTGATGGGGATTACGTTGTAGCCGTTGGCGATGAGGTAGGCCGCTACTTCGTTGCTGTCCCGATCCGGGTTCGGGGAGAGACCGACTACTGCCACGTTCTTGTGGTCGGCAAGGATGGCTCGAAGTTGGTCGTCGGTTGTGGTCATGATTCCTGCCTGTCCAACACCCTTCGAGAGTCTCAGAGTGGGTTCTGCGCTGGTAGACCGGGCGTCCGCCCGGTCAAGGGCGGATCGTCAGCCGACCCTACGACCCCTGGATCATTCATCGGATCTGGGGCCTCGGTACCTTCGCAGCGCCCAGTTTATCCGCACTCTTGCGATGTCCATAAATCCATCCAGCCCTTTGACCAGGGTCATTGAGCTGCCTGAGCGGTAGTACCAGTCGATCGCCTGTTCCCGGATCGAAATGCCCATCTTCTTTGCCATGAATAGGACCTCGACGTCGAATCCGAATCCGTCCAGCCGCTGCCGGTTAAAGATGCGGTCTGCCACATCACCCCTGAACAGCTTGAAACCGCACTGGGTGTCCTCTATGCCCCTGAACGCCAGCAGCCGGACGGCCATCGTATAGGCACGTCCAACGACGTGTCTGCGCGATGGCTCGTCTATCCGCCGTGCTCCCAGTGCTTCACGGGAGCCTATTACGACCGCTTCGGCCGGTGGCAAACCGCCCGGAAGGAAGAGTTCGAGCTGCTCCGGCGGCATCGACAGGTCGGCGTCGCAGAGAAATCGCCACTCGGCGTCGGTCGCCAGCATTCCGGCTCGGACGGCCGCGCCCTTGCCGCGATGCGGAATAACCGCCAAACGTACGGAGGGCCAATGATCTGCTGCTTGAGACACGATCGAGGCCGTGGCGTCGCTGCTGCCGTCGTCGACGACCACGATTTCCCACGTGTAAGGCTGATCGGAGAGATAGCCCACCAGCGATTCGAGGCTGGCCGCGATGCGTTCTTCCTCGTTGTAAGCGGGTACGACTACGGCGAGGAAAGGGGCCGGCAATGGTTAGTCGCCCGCCGCATCCAACTCAAAAGCGTTGTGGAGGGCGTTGGCCGCGTCCTTGATGGATGAGGCGTCAATAACGCAGGTGATCCTGATCTCTGACGTGGTGATCATCTCTATGTTCACGTTCGCTTTTGAGAGCGAATCGAACATGGTCGCGGCGTAGCCCGGGCCGTTCTGCATGCCGGTTCCAACGATGCTCATCTTCGCTAGACCAGAGTTACCGACGACGTCCTGCGCCATGTCCGCGCAGACCTGTCGCGTTAACTCCAGCGCCCGCTGGAAATCGCCCTGCGACACCGTGAAGGTTACGTCTGTCAGGCCTTCCAGGGATGCGTTCTGGACGATCACGTCGACGCTGATCCCGGCCTCCGCAAGGGGCATAAAGATCTGGCCAACAATGCCAGGGCGGTCTTCTACTGCGCGGACCGTGATCTTGGCGACATCGCGGTCGATTGCGACACCGGTCACGGCCCTTCTGACCTCCATCATTTGTTCACCTCCGTGGATCAGCGTCCCGGGCACGTCTTCAAACGTGGACGTTACAAGGATCGGTACATCGTAAACCGCGCCAAGTTCGATGGATCGCGGGTTCATCTTGGCGCCGAGGGAAGCCATCTCCAGCATCTCGTCGTAGCTTATCTCGGCAAGCTTCCGGGCCGACGGGACGAGCCGGGGATCGGTTGTGTAGATGCCGTCTACGTCAGTGTAGATCTCGCACCGGTCGGCGTTGAGTGCGACACCGAGAGCAACGGCGGTGGTGTCTGAGCCGCCCCGGCCTAAAGTCGTTACGTCTTCGTTCTCGGCAAGCCCCTGGAATCCGGCGACCACGCATATGCGGCCCCGGTCCAGCTCACGTCGCAGCCGGTCCGCCCGGATGTCCGCGATGCGGGCCGAGCCGTGGGTGGTGTCGGTGCGAATCCCGGCCTGCTGGCCGCTGAGGCTGACCGCCGGGTGGCCCTGAGCCGATATGGCCATCGCCATCAGTGTGGATGTGACCAGTTCGCCGGTCGACAGCAGTGTGTCCAGCTCGCGCGCCGCCGGGGCTGTGTCGCCGGTGACGGCGTTCGCCAGTTCGATCAGGTGGTCTGTGGAATCGCCCATCGCGGAAACCACGACGACCATGGATACGCCGGTATCCGCTCGATCACAGATCTTGCGGGCAATTGTGCTGATCTTCTCGGCGTCAGCGACCGAGCTTCCGCCGTATTTCTGGATGATGACGGGTCGGGCCTCTCCGGAGACTCCGGGATTGCCCGTGTTAGTGGTCATCTCTTTATCTCTTCTAAACGGAACTGGCCGTGGTTAGTCGATCACGTGCGCGCCGCGGCTGGTCGGCCGGACAACGCGGGTGCTTGCGTCGATGCCGTGGAGGCGTGCTGCTTCTGTCATCTCGTAGGCGACCGTGTACTCATGCTCGGTCGCGAACGCCATCACGCAGGGGCCTGCGCCGGACAGGAACGCTCCGTGCGCGCCGCCGGTTAGCGCCGCCCTGATGATGGTGTAAAGGCCTTTATAGAGGCCGGCCCGGGCGGGCTGATGGAGCCGGTCCTCCGTGGCGTAGCGGAGTAGATCGAGCCGGCCGGTGGCGAGGGCGTTGGCGAGCAGGGCTGATCGGCCAATGTTGAACACGGCATCTGCGCGTGTCACTTCACCGCTCAGGACGTCTCTGGCTTCCGATGTCTCGCCCACATAATCAGGGATCAAGATCACGGTGTGAAGATTTTCAGGCAGCGGGATGCCGGAGGTGATCCATTTATCGTCCGACTTCACCCCGATCTGGCACCCGCCCATGATCGCGGGCGCGACGTTGTCAGGATGGCCCTCGATCTTAGCGGCTAGCTGCAGCGCCTCCGACGGATCGGTTCCGTCCCCGAGCAGGGCGAACCCGGCCACGATACCGCTCACGATCGCGGCGGAGCTACTTCCGAGGCCGCGCGCGAACGGGACCTCGTTCCTGCAGTGGAATTTCAGCTCAGGGAAGTCCACGCCGCGGGCTTTGTAAGCGGCCCGCGCGCCAGCGACAACGAAGTTGCTGGCGTCGTTCGGCACTGTGTTAGCGCCCTCGCCCTCGGTAACGACCTCAAAGGCACCGCGCTCGACGGTTAGCTCATTCCACAGGTCGACGGCCATTCCTATTGAATCGAAGCCCGGCCCGAGGTTGGCAGTTGTTGCCGGCACGCGCACGGTGACGCGTTGAGGACGATTGTTGGTGGCGGTCATGTGACTCAGTGAATACCGTTTTCGGCGTTTGAATATCGAGATTGCCCGGGTCGCCGGGTTCCTTTGGGGGTTCCGGAGTGAGTACCCGGAGGACACTTCAAATGGCAGATAACTCCGGAAAGCTCACGGTTCAGGCAAATCAGGGTGACAAAAAGAAAGCCCACGCCGACGCGCGGGCAACGACTAAGTATAATCCGGGTCGGTTCTCCCCCGCGCACCCGGGGAACGACCATCTGTTACCGCATTAGCCACGGTCGTCAGAGACCGGGAACAGGACCGGAATGTCCCCGAAGAAGGTTGCGCTGGTAAGCGCGGATAACGAACGTACGCAGGCACAACTTACCGAGTTCCAGCGGCTCGTGGCAGAGGTCGGTCCGGACGCGGAGGTTGTCTGGGTCGACTCAGAACAGCCTGAGGCTGATCTCGTTGCCGAACTGGAAGACACGGTCGCCATCCTCCACGGATACGCCGCCAAATTGTCGGTAGACGTGCTGAAGCAGGTGCCGACGGTCAAGCTGGTGCAGACGATGTCCGCCGGCACCGACTATGTGGACAAGCCCGGACTTCACGCCATCGGCGTAGGTGTGGCAAACAACGGCGGCGGAAATGCGGTGGCGGTGGCGGAGCACGCTATCTGGCTGATGGTTGCGGTGTACCGCCGTCTTGACGAGCAGATCCGTGACACGGCCGCCGGACTGTGGTCCCAGAACGTTGCACCACACCGTGAGGAGGCGCACGACCTTTCAGAGAAGACGGTCGGGATTGTTGGTCTGGGGCGGATTGGCTCCCGCGTTGCTCGCCGGTTGCAGGGCTGGGAGTGCAAGGTTGTTTATTACGACGTGATCGAGTTCTCCAGGGAATACGAGGACGAGCTCGAGGTCGAGCGCGTGACGATGGATGAGCTTGTGGCGATGTCCGATGTGATCACACTGCACACGCCGTTGGAACCGACGACTCGACACCTGATGTCGACCGATCAGTTCAAGGCGATGAAGGAAACGGCCATCCTGATCAACTCTTGTCGCGGGCCGGTGGTGGATGAGGATGCGCTGGTGGCGGCGTTGAAGGCGGGCGAGTTGTACGGGGCCGGGCTCGATGTATACGAGATCGAGCCGATCGAGATGGACAATCCGCTGTTTGATCTTGAGAACGTGGTGATGACGCCGCACCTGGCGACGCGCGCTATTGAGTCGACCTGGAAGACGATGGAATTCGCCGCAGCCAACGTTTCACGTGTGGCACGGGGCGAGGATCCGGAGTCGATCGTGCCGCCCGTGGAGATTTAGGGCGGGCGCTCTGATGGCCGTCTGCACGGATGTCCGGAAAATCGGTTGACCTGGAAAGGAATCGCGGCGGCCCGAGCCGTATAATCAGTCTTCGTGCCTTTTTCGGGGAGTGGCGCAGCTTGGTAGCGCGCTTCGTTCGGGACGAAGAGGCCCCGGGTTCAAATCCCGGCTCCCCGACCACAGGCATCTAAACGTGCTGGCATCGTGCGGTCATTCTTCACAATCGTGAGTTTGACAGCAGATTTGACAGCAACCGGAATCAGATTCGGCCTCTTCGCACTCCGGAGGGGTCGTTTCGCGTCCAGGGGTCACCCGATCGACACGCGGGAGGGTTAAAATAATCCCTGGTACCGCGCTAGGGGGCAGGTCAGATCGGCTCCACTGAATTTGTTGGAACGCAGACAGGCTGTACAGCCCACTTGCCTGAAATGGGAAACGCTATGAAACAACTTGCCAGATTTGTTCAGGCGAAGCCCTCTTCAGAATTTCTCGTGTTAATTGTGGGTCTGGCGGTGTGGATGATGATCGGTTGCACATCGTCATCTGAAACTTCCGGACCAAGTTCCGCACCGTCCCGAGTTGAAAACACTCCATCGGTTCAGACCAATCCCACAGTGGCCCCCACGAACGGTGCATCCGATGAGCGTTCACCCCAAGCAAGTGGGCCTGATATCGAAACCATTCCATCGGTTTCGGCCAATCCCACGGTGGCTCCCACGAACGGTGCATCCGATGAGCGTTCAACCCAAGCGAGCGGGCCTGATATCGAAACCATTCCAAACTGCCCCCCCCGTTCCGGACCGGCGGTAGCGGTTAACCGCTGGAGTCAGGATTGGGGGAACGGACTGAACGAAGTGTGGGTCATTCCTATCGCAGAAGCCGACTTGTCACTAGAAGACAGTCAAGGCAACCCGATCACCCTAGTCCCAGGGAGTGATCCCAATGCCGATACCAGAGTCGAGATCAAGACATATGCGGTAGGTCCGGATATGGAAAGCGGGTGGGATGCGCACCACGCTTGTAATCTCACGCAGACCGACCTCGTCAATGAATATGTGTTGGCCTCACGGCCCGAAAGCACCGAGGTTTTGATCTACAGAACAAATGAGTATTGGTGTGAGACATTTATCGGATACGAACTACCACAACTATTGTCCGGCCAATCGCCTTCATCAGCCCCCCCACAAAGCAAAGCGGATTGTGAACCGCATTTCTGGCAAATCGTGCTTACCGACATCAGCACAGGAACTTCCCGTGTTATCGCCGATTTTGGGGAGCAAATAGCAAAAGAACGGTTGGGTGGAGGAGTTGTCACATTCCCGATGTTCTCCTCTGACACGTTCCAGACCCGTTTCTCACCCGACGGGTCGAGGTTGAGTTACGTCGAACCCTGCTGGCAAGGAGCACGGCACCAGGAAGCCCTCGGGACGACCGATCTAATAAGGGAAAATTGCCAGGACGGTGGATACCTAGTCGTCACAGACCTAGAATCCATGAGTTCCCGTGTAATACATGGATCGGAGAATGACGCGGCCATAATCGCCGGGCATGCTTGGTCTCCGGATGGGTCTTCCATTCTGATACGCCAAATGTGTTCAGAAAAAGCGGGAGTGTTGCTCCCTGAAGACACAGAGCGTGACGAATTGGCTGCCTGCAATGGGATTTGGACCGTTGATCCGTCACAGAATTCGGACCACTTCGAAACCAAACAAACTCACCCAATCAACCGCTTTTTTGACTGCGATAATTGGGATGGATCCGTCATCGCGGACGCCATCTGGTCACCCGATGGAAACGCGATCACCGTTTCGGGTAAGCCGAATGTCGAATGTAAGCGTGGTGTCTGGGAAATCGACATACATACCGGTGAGTTCTCACAGATCGCGGCCTGTCCTTTTGATGCGGGAAAATTGAATGAGCCTGAATCATGCGGAGGTCCCAAATGGTCACCCGACGGGGAACTGTTCTTGTTCATCGCTGACTCGGACGGGGACGGGAACGTCGAAATATGGGTGAGCAACAAGGACGGGCAGGAACCGAGGCACATCTCTCCCTGGTATCCGGGACCTGAGGAGAATGTCGAGTGGTCTCCAGACAGCGAACAGATAGCCTTTCACACATTCTGGCACATCCACCCGTCTCTGTTGACCGTCAACGTAACCGACCCGACAAAGGTTGCAACTGTGCCTTATTCAGGCTCGGGGGTACGAGGGTATGGATTCGCCTGGCTAGGTCGGTAGATTTCGCACATGAGGCTCGACCTGCCCCCCCCCAGGCGGTACCAGTCAATAACTTAGAGACCGGACGCTTCCAGGGGGGGGATGCCGAGAAGAGGGTATTCACCGGACAGATCCTGAACAAGTTGAGACAGGTAGAAGTCTCGGTGGCCAACGACAAGAGGGTAGCGCTATCGTTGGCTGATAGTTGAAGGCTAGGCGCCCTCCGATCCTCGACTCGCCGCCAACGCCGCCAAAATCCGGCCCGGCTTCATAGGCACTTGCCTTAGCCGGATGCCCAGGGCGTCGTGGATGGCGTTGCCTATCGTTGCCAGTGGCGGGCCTATCGGTATCTCGCCGACGCCGCGCACTCCGAAGGGGTGCGCCGGATTGGGGACCTCCACGATGACCGTCTCGATCTTCGGGATGTCCGTCATGGTCGGCATCCGGTAGTCGAGGAAGGACGAGTTCTCCATCTGGCCCTCGTCGTTGATTACGTACTCCTCGTTTAACGCCCAGCCGATCCCCTGCGTCGCTCCGCCCTGCATCTGGCCCTCGACCGCCTGCGGGTTGATCGCCGTCCCCGCGTCCTGGATCACCGTGTAGCGGATAACGTCCGTCTTGCCGGTTTCAGGGTCGATCTCCACGTCCGCTATATGCGTGCCAAAAATACCGCCACCGCCGTCGGGCAGGTCCATAGACCCGGACGCCATGATCGGGCCAGACGTGACATCGAGCCAGCCCGCCAGTTCCTTAAACCCGACACGTAGTTCGGAATCGGTTAAAGATGTAAACTCGCCGTCCGCAAACGATATAACGGCCGCATCGACCTCCCATCTCACCACAAGCCCGGCCTAGGCATCGAGCTGAACGAAAAAGCGGTCGCCGATCTGACCCTGGCTTGATCTGTAAAGTCACGTAACGCCGACCACGCAACGGAATGCTGTCGATGATTTGGACGCGGATCTTGCCTGAGACTCGAAAATCAAATGAGACAAATAAAGCCAGAAAGGCACGTGGATGGGACTATCCACCATGAGGGTAACTTCGGTGACGGTTGATCTCCGTTGACACCCGATCTGACACCCAACCGCTGTGGACGGGCAGGGTGCCCGGCGGACACGATGGTCGGCAAATGTATTCGGCCACGACATACGACACCCTCCAGTGGACACCAATAGCCGATTTCCTAAACCGCAGGTCGTGAGTTCGATTCTCACCCGGGGCCACCATACGCAACTCAATCGTAAGAGGGGCATCAGTTTTGACATCAACCCACACGGATTCAGGCGGCTGGCAACGACTCGCTGTGGGCGTCAGAACATCCTGGAACAGGTAACCAGCCGGTACCCGGGAGGATGCTGGAACTGCCGAGGGTCGAGTGATGTCGGGGTAAGGGGGCCCAATTTGCGCCGGATGGTACTTAACGATTGGGCCACTCTGGGATTGTCATGATCCCAACTAGCACCACATGCGATAGTGCGCCGATAGAGTCGACCGGGTGATTGATATGCGGCGGTGGTGGTTCAGCCGCCGATCGGCAGTGCTTTTAGATAACCGATTAATGCGGCCAGTTCTGCAGAACTCAATTGTTCAAAAACACTGTGCACGGTGCCGCTCTGAAGAACTTCTTCGAGCGTTGGGGCACTGCCGTCATGAAAATAGGGCGCACTCATCCATATCCCAAGCAGGCTGGGTGTGTCGAAGCTCGTTCCACGCCCGTGGGTGTTCTTTTCCAGTGACTGGTCCCCGGTTCCGACTTCGTGCAGCTCGCGATCTGTATAGATCGGCGGTACGTGACAATCCCCACAGTCCAGAGATTTGAATGTCTTTTCCCCCAGGTTCAGAGTAGTTTGGTCCACGGATTCGGGTGAGACCGGAACTTTGAGTGAAGCCAGGTAAAAGGCCAGGGCATCCAGTTGAGATGACAGTCCTGCATGTGGCGGTCCAAGGGAGTCATTAGCCTCTCCCGTTACGAGGCCGTCTCCAGCCTGTATCTCGCGTATCGTGATCTCGACATCCTGTAATTCGTCAAGATCTCCGGACCAGTGAATCGGCAGTGTATTAGCTACTCCGAGTAAGGAAGGGGTGTTCCTTGGTCCATCGGGAAACCCCAGCCAGGTTAGAGTATCCATCATGCCATCTAAGTGGCAGGTGGCACATGAGATCCAGTTGTCAGTCGTAAGTACTGGCTCTCCTGCAGAATTGAAAATCTTCTTGCCTTCGAGCAGAACCTCAGAAAGTGCTATTTCTGTTAGGTCAAGGGTATGGGAGACGGTAAGGAGAGTTGTATCAATAACAGACAAAGTGCCGTCTAGTACATTGTTGACAAAGACGCGTGAACCATCAGGCGTAATAGCAATTCCGCGGGGGTTGGCGCCGACCGTAATATGGGCTATGCCACGATCAGTGCCCTGATCGATTACTGATACGTCGTCACTTCCGGCGTTGGCAACAAACACGACGCTTTCACCCGGCATGATCGCCACTGAAAATGGCATATTGACCGGTTCATCCGCGGTGTCCAGCGTAATACGCTCACGCACCAGTAATTTGAATTCGGCCAGATCCAGGACATTCACCACCGGGAATACAGTGGAGTCAAAAAGCAGCGCTGTATTACCCGCGTTCGAGCGGGTTTGAGGCAAATACGCTTTCTCATCCAGAGGTCCTATCGCGACGAACTGGTTCAAGTTGATATCTGTCCCCATGGAAGCGACACCGGTCACCACCGACGTTCGTATATCAATGCGTGTGACGTTGCCATTAAATAAATGGGTAACAAGTAATTGTGTCCCGTCCGCGGTCATTGCGAGACCGGCAGGAAAAGAGTCGACCGGAATGCGGTTAGCCCGCCTCCCGGTCTTGAGGTTGACCACGCTAACGTTACCCGTAGCAAACTCGGCGATAAATGCACTGGCCCCGTCCGTGACAATCCCGTATGGCAACAGTCCCACGGAATACTGAGCAACCTCGGCCGCCCGGTCGAGGTTGATTACAGATATAGAGGCCGACCCCCAATTGCTGACCACTATGTTTTTAGAGTCAGGTGTGAAACACAGAGTTCGCGGGTCATCACCAACAGGAACCTCAGCTTTGACTGCCAGGGTAACGGCGTCCACCAGCGTGACAGAGTCACTGTCTGGATTGACTGCTGCAACAATGCTGCCGTCGGGAGAAACGGCCACAAACGAGGCCGCAACCGGGCCGGCAAGAATTGGGCTGGATGTTGACTCAGGAGTCGCGCTAGCCTCTACCGACTGGGTCACGGGAAGTGGCGTCGGTGATACAGCAACCGTGGTGACTGCGACAACGGTTGCTGTATCACCGGGTTGAATACGCCCCGAAGAAGAAGTCCCACTGCAGGCGGCGAGCAGGAAGATCGGAAGCCCCAGTAACAGGGTCGTCCGTGAAAACCGGTAGAGATTTATCGTTGTCATCTCCAGCCCCAGCTACAGACGCGACGAGCCCCTGCACAGCGCTGGTGGTGCTCAGGCACCGGGCTTACATACACGTATTTCGTCGAACAGTACCTCGCTGTCATCGAGCACTTCTAACCAGATTCCCCCTGCCGGGAGCGGGTCTGGTTCCGTTTGCTCAATCTCCAGGTCGCCATCGACGGCAATGTAGAAAAGATCCTTCTGAAGACCAATCTCCACGACATGCCACTCTCCAAGGGCATGGGGTATACCTGACTTGCCCATGCCCAATGCGGACTGCGGGTTACGCATGACGTTTATGCCGTCTTCCGAGAAAGAAACCAGGTAGCGGTTGGAATCTCTCCAGTGGAAGTTAAGATGCACATCACCCCTGACGAGCTTGACAAGCAGGCGCCAAGCCACTTCCCCCCAGTTACCGTCAGCTTGCGCGTGGACGTGACCTTCACCCCGCAACACCTTCGACTCACCGTCCTGGACGACCGACCATCCCCGCTGATCAAACTCCCAGCCCAGAGTGCCGCTTTCAAAATCACTGTCGAAGAGCTGGGTTTCATTTACAAGACAACCGGTTTGATTAGTTGCTAAATCTGTCGGGTTAACGAGCCTATCGAGTTCGGCGCTAAGGAAGCGCGGCACACGGTTTCCATGCGTAACTATCGTGCCGGCAGCAGTCCGTCCTGACTGGTCTTTGAGGTGATAGGTAACGGTAACTGTGTCGGCAAGAACCCCCGAATCGAAATTGCCAGCCAGTTGATTCATTTGTCCGCTGTCGAGCTGCCATATGATCGAGCCGTTTTCGACAGCAATTTCAGTATCAACCAGCACGATGCCAGGCATGGTGACGGTTACATGGCCCGTTGTTCCGGTCCAGTCCTGTGGCAGCAGGGCCCCGAAGCTTGGCCGGTTACCACCGCTGTACCAGTTAATCGGGCGAAGCATGGTCAGATCAGTGGACAGGTTCAGTGGCAGCGTGTCACTGTCTTTTACCACAAAGGTAAAAGTGCTCCCGTCCGGGGTAAGGGGCCCACCCCGGGGATAAGGTTCCTGTACCGGGCCGGCACTGGTCATACCGTCATGCGTTACGCTCAGGTCGACCGTCCACAGGCCGGGCTTGTCGAGTTCGAAGTCATGCTGCGGATCGTAGAAATAGCCGACTGCGTTTCCGCGCCCGTCAAATGACCGGGTGCTCCCGTCAGGTGCCGTGACCGTATATTCCACCCTGCTCGGCAACGTGGGCATTATCGGGCCGGCCATCCGGAATATGTCACCGACTTCCAGTACAGCGCCGGGGCGAACAGCAAGGGGTACAAAAAACATGTCAATCTCACGTCCATGCAGTGTGAAGAGCGGACCTCCGGTCGGACCTCCGGCATTCCCCTGAAATGGCGGCATGAAGCGCGAGCCCATCGGGTCATCGTCATCGGTAAGTACCCAGCCTGAACCGTAAATCGCAAACACCCCGTCCTGAGCCTCGATATCGCGTATTACAGTACCGCCATACATGAACTTGAAATCACCGGGCAAGTCACCTTCCCTGCCGTTACCCGACTGCATGTGGTAGGCGTCGCCAAAGCGCCAGTAAGCCGATGACGCACCTTCGCCCTGAATCAGCTCCCGTACCCGCACTCCAGGGCGCTGCGCCGAGCCGTACGTATACGCAAGAAGGCTCAGCTCTTCCAGGCGAAGACCCATGCTTCCGCCAGGGCCTGCCCCGCAGTGCTCCCCGCAGTTGAGCGGATCATCTTCTTCGAGGGTCGATATGAGCGGCACCTGCCCTGCCTTCAGCAAATCCTTATATTTCTCTTCAGGCATGCTCCCCTCTGCCTGTTTGAGGGCTCGTTTTACAAGTGGATGGTCCGCGTTCACGATCTGCATACTGAGACCCACGTTGACCGAATCGCCAGGTCCAGATGAATGAAAATGATCAAGACCGGTTAAATCTCCGCGGTTTTCAGGGCCTTCCATCCCCCATAAAATGTCGCCTGTGAAATACGGAAACTGTAGATGCCCATCGGCTGAAAAATCTATTCCGAAACCCCAAGGTGGTGGGATATAGTCCAAAGCGTCTTTCCCCCTGAGACCGTGAGCTATGATCGGACCATCAGGAGTTGCAACAACTCCACCGTACTTCATACGTCCCGCCCACAGACGCTCTTCGGAATCCGGGTAACGTGCTTCTGCCTCCACCAGGTATTCACCTGCAACTGCAAATAAAAAGGACTGACCGTCACCATCCCACCAGCCACCGGTGCTGGCGGTTCCCGTGTATTCCTTTTTGGTCACGGCGTTATCGGCCCCGATATGAGTAACCGTGAACCTGACATCGGCTGGAACGCCCGGATAGACCTGCAATCCCACCGGCAGGCTGTCACCGACTTCGAAAGGGGTGCCCGGCAAAAGTGCCGTTTCAATGTCGAGACTGTTTGCCACAACCAGGTCGAATGTACCGGTCACTTCAAGGATTTGACCGTTTTCGTCGGCGATATGACCAGCCAGATGCACCACGTAGTCCCCGTCGAGTGGAAACTGGTACTCGAAGATATCTGTCTGGCCCAGTAACTGCGGTATCTCGCCTATGTGCCCGCCGCCGCCGGCAATCTGGTTTCCTTCGGGCGTCGTGGGCGTTTTAACACCGTAGGCCGCGAACGGCCCAGGCCCAAGGACATCGGTTTTACCGTCGGGTCTTTCTACCGCGATCCTGAGGTCACTGTTCGAAAAATCGAACGCAATCAACGGAACGGCCGGGGGGTGACGGTCGGTTATCCCCATCAGCGGCAGGTAAGGGTCCAGGCGGTGTCGCCAGGGATCTCCGTACGGGTCCAGGCGGGGGACAATTGGGTTGTGGTGGGTGATGATCCTCGATCCGATAGAGAGCCGGCCGGCATCCTCGCGTGCCAGCACACCTCCGCGGGTGCCTTCCTGAAGCAGGTCGGCCAAAAGAGTGGTCGTGAGACGCAACGGTTCGGCTGGTCCCACAGTGACCATGGCCAGTGCAATGCTGTTGCCCTGTCCCAGCGGATTCCCGAGTTTCAGCAGTTTATCCGAGGGCTGGATAGTCTCTCTAACAGAGTCGGGCGTATTAAGCGTAAGCCACGTTACATAGGTTCCCGTCGGCGCATCCGATTCCACCTGCACCTCACAGGAAACATCTGCGACGAGCCCATCGCTCGCCTTCCGCCATTCCAGGATCCCTGTACCGCAATTTTGCGAGAAAATATCAAGCGTTCCCTCTTGCCGCGTCCTTTCGATTGGCAGCCCGGTTGGTGTCATGATGTTGGATAAAAAATCGCCGGCCGGCCCTATCTGATACCCGGTTTCATCGCCCAGCATCTGGCCTGAAAAGCTGAAAGACACTCCGTCTAATGACTGAATATCTGTGAGTACTTTTATCTGCCCGTTCACATCGAATGTACCGTCCGATCGAAAAGCAATATCAGACAGGTTTCCTTCAAAAATCCATGGCGGCCCGTCATCAGTCACCCTAGCCCCGCCAGCGACCGAATATCCACCAGACCCTGCCGCAGATGGCACGACCGGCACGCGCAGGACGATGCCCGGGGATCCTATTTGTTCGGAGTTAACGATCTCGTCAATACCGCTTCTGATCGCTGAATAGCCTTCCGTCGTAGAGTCCTGTTTCACCAGCAGATGCGTACCGGCACGGGCTGGGATGCTGGTAGCAAAAGCGCCTTTCGAATCGGCCTGCACGACAGCAACATTGCCAAGCTCCATGTTTGCGACCAGCACAGCGGCACTGGAGGGAACGGCCCCCTCGCCTGCGGAAACAAAGGCGTATCCGGTTGCAGCGTCATGGTCAACAGTTATTGAAGCTGACTCTGGAGGAGAAAGAACACGGTAACGTTCGGCAGCGGCAAGGTGATCCAGCCCAGATCCGGAAGAATCCACAGTGAGAATTGAAAAGTCAGAGGATGCAGACACACCCGGTTTGGAGTCCGGAGTCTGGTCGGGCACGGGCGACTTTCCGAGAACGGTAGCAGCTACAACAGGGTCAGGCGCGGCCGAAGATTCGGGAGGGGTGACTTCCTGACTGTCCGCAGAACAAACGATTAGCAGCAACGTAAACATTGCCGAGGCTATTACCGTAAATCTGTTTCTGGGGTTCGTGGGCACCGACCACGTGTTTACCAAGTCACTCACTCGAATCTTCACAACACTCGGGTCTGAGTACAGGTCCAGCAACTGCATTGTGCGACGATTCTGTATTTTTTTGAAATATTCTCTGTTCCTAAACCGCAGGCCGTGAGTTCGATTCTCACCCGGGGTACCATACGTAACTCAATCGAAAGAAGGGCATCCAGAAATGGGTGCTTCTTTTGCGTTTAACGTCAAAGTTGTTGTCAAACGTGAATTGACCCGATCGGTTGGGTACGCAGATGGTTTTGATCGGCTTGTAGGAAGGCCGCTTCCGGGTTCTCGTCGGTTGCTCAACTTTCGTCGGGCACCCTTTCCGACTGCGCCTCCCCCACCCGATTCAAAGATTTTACGAGTCGCGCCCTGAACGACCGGCAAGGAACCGGGCTATTTCACTATGCCCGGCTCTTGTGGCGTCCGACAGTGGCGAAAATCCCCTGTAGGAATGTTCGATATCCGCATCGCCTCCTCGAGAGTCCTCCCCGTTGCATCGCCCATGTATTCACACCCGTGTAGTATTCGGTCACTGGTTTTATCGACGTAAAGGGATCCGAATCGGGTCCCCGATCAGTATTTTCGGATAGCACGTCTCATCATCCAGAGGCACGTTGTCGTCCAGAATGAGGCACATTTTGTTTGGCCTTCGACGCACTCCTGCTCCCGTTCCGGCTCCCGAAGACTGTCTGCCGGGACGAACGAACGCGATCCCAACTTCAGACGTTCACTTTGTGAACGGTCGGCCGATTCACGGTCCGTTCCCGGACAACATGGATTCGATCGTCTTTGGGATGGGCTGTTTCTGGGGCGCCGAGCGGTTGTTCTGGCAGGTTCCGGGTGTCTACACGACCGCGGTCGGGTACAGCGGTGGAACTACACCAAATCCGACATACCCGGAGACCTGCACGTCGATGACCGGCCACACGGAGGCGGTGCTGGTGGTGTTCGATCCCGATAAAGTCGATACCGAGGCGCTGTTCAAGGTGTTCTGGGAGAACCACGACCCGACCCAGTACATGGGTCAGGGCAACGACATCGGCAGCCAGTACCGGACCGCCATTTACGGTACGGCGGCAACGCAGCTTGATGCGGCACGGGAGAGTCTGGCGAGCTACCAGGCGAAGTTGAACGAGTCTGGGTTCGGTGAGATCACGACGGAGATAGCACCGGCCGAGGAGTTCTACTACGCGGAAGAGGATCACCAACAATACCTGGCGAAGATCCCGAACGGCTACTGCAACCACGGTTTTTGCCAGGTCGCGTACGACTGAAAGGGTCCTCAGACCCGATCAATTGGCGACTCGGTTATTGGACGAACCGTTGTCTGATCGGCCAGGAGCGCGCTAGGCGTCGAGACCCACCCCGGCGAGGAACGCCGTGATCATGGCAAAGCCCACGATACCGAGTATCGACCCGTGGGCGCCAAACGCCTGGAATCGAGATGGTTGAGTGCGGGATTCGCTTCTGAGGAAATAGGTGACGTGCCGGTCCAGCGCGACGAGCCCCACGATTCCGGCAACCAGAGCGAATCCCAGTAACCAGCCCGCCGCTACGCCTGAGCCCAGTGGACTCCCAGATAGACGCGGGAAGCGCCGATTCCGATCGCCAGAGCGGCACCCATCGCCCAGACGCCCAAGCGGATCCGGTACGCGGGAATGCAGGGGCGCGTTATAAGCCTTGGAGCCCGCACCCATCGTCGGTAATCCTCGCCTGCCCACGTTTGCGTTGCACAGGCGAGGATCAGCTGAACCCCTAAGAGCGGACCTCCAGCTGTATCTCGAACACCTCCAGGATGTCACCTTCCTGGAAATCGATGAATCCCTCGACGCCAACGCCGCCCTCAAGACCAGCCGCCAGCTCGTGGACGTCATCTTTGAAGTGTCTGAGGCTGGCGATTTGGCCTGTGTAGACCGCTTCACCATCCCGCTGGATCCGGATGCTTGACGTCCGTGCGATCTCGCCGTCTAAAACTCGCACACCGGCGACGCGGTACCTGCGTCCCGCCGGGAAGATCGCCTGAACAATGGCGTGGCCGAGCACCACTTCGTTCTCAATCGGCGCCAGCAGCCCTCGTCCGGCCGACCTGAGGTCGTCTATAAGGTCGTAGATGATGTTGTACTGCCGTATATCCACCCCGTGGATTCCGGCCTGTTTTTCTGCGCCGGCCTGTGTTCCGGTCTCAAACGCCATGATAAGCGCACCCGAAGCTGAGGCCAGCATCACATCGCTCTCATTGACCGGCCCGGTTGCCGCGTGGATCAGGTTGATCTGGACTTCATCGTCCGAAATCTGTTCGGCGCTCCGGCGCAACGCATCGATACTGCCCTGCGTTCCGGTCTTTATGATGACGGAGAGTTCTTCCGCGTCACCGGCGTTGAGCCTTCGCATGACCTCGGAGAGCGTGGCGAGTGAGCGTGAGTCTCCGCCGCGGTCTTCTTTTTCACGGTCCTCGACGATGCGACGCGCCACTTTTTCACTGGCAACAACGTCCAGGCGGATTCCGGGCTCCGGGACAGATCCCAGGCCCATGACCTCAACGGCGTCGGACGGTCCGGCGGTCTTGACGGCGTTTCCGTGCGTGTCCACCATTCCCCGAACGCGTCCACGGGATTTGCCGACCACGATCTGGTCTCCGACCTTTAGCGTGCCCGATCGCACGAGGATCGACGCCAGCGAGCCCCGAGACGGGTCGACGTGCGCTTCCAGGCAGACGCCTACTCCCGCCGTGTCCGGGTTGGCTTTCAGTTCCTGGACTTCGGCAAGGAGGACCAGGTTCTCAAGAAGATCGTCGATACCATCGCCCTTGAGGGCCGAAACCTCCACCGAGACGACATCACCGCCCCAGCTTTCGACGAGGATGTTGCGTTCCGCAAGCTCGCGCTTGACGCGTTCCGAGTCTGAGCCCGGGAGATCGACTTTGTTGATGGCGATGACCATCGGCACACCCGCGGCGGCGGCGTGGTCGATCGCTTCATTCGTCTGCGGCATGATGCCGTCGTCGGCCGCGACGACCAGCACGACGATGTCAGTGATCTGTGCGCCGCGTGCGCGCATCATCGTGAACGCTTCGTGGCCGGGGGTGTCTATGAATGTCAGTTTCAGGCCGTCACGGTCGACCTGCGAAGCGCCGATGCTCTGCGTTATCCCGCCGGCTTCCAGATCTACCACGGATGAGTTTCGGATCGAGTCCAACAGCGTGGTCTTTCCGTGGTCCACGTGGCCAAGCACGGTGATCACGGGCGGCCGCAGGACTGCGTTCGGGTCTGCTTCCTCAACCTCGGCGGCGGCGTCTTCCCCGGCGATGCTTTCTTCTTCCTCCTGTGGACGAAGCACCTTCACGCCAATGCTGCCCGCCACTGCGGCGGCGTTGGCGAAGTCCACGGGATCGTTAACGGTCACCATCAGGCCTCGACGCATCAGCAATTTGATCGTCTCGACGGGGCCGGTACCGATCTTTTCGGCGAGCTCTCCAACGGTCAGTACCGCCGGGATCTCAATAGGCTCCGTCGGGATCTGCTGCTCCTGTACAGCGGCGGGCGCGTCGGGCTGGGCGCGTCTGCGTCCCCGCCCTCGGGGCCTGCCTGCGAATCCGCTACGTCGTCTGGCCATCAATCTCCGTCTTTCCCGTTTCGTCTAATTCAAGTTACCCGGGTTATCTGGGTCGCTATCGGTTCAGGTTGTGGACACCGTCGGGAACTCCGCCGTTGCCCACTCCAGCAGATCGGCTTTGGAGCCCTTCGACCCTCGACCCTTCAACGAGCGTTCAAGCCCACCCCGATCAAGGCCCATCTCAAAGCACTCCAACTTCCGACACAGATACGCCCCGCGTCCGCCGACCTCTCGTGAGGTCCCGGCGATGAGTTGGTCCGCCCGTCGTGTCACACGCACAAAGTCCTTTTGAGAACCCTTTGTCCGGCATGCGACACAGGTGCGGAGCGGTACATGATTACCCCTCATTTACACCCCTGCCGCCGGGTCGGCGGGTTTTGTCAGTTTCGTCGACGGAACTACTAATGTTACGTACGTGCGTTATCGCCAGAGGCAGGTGGCTGGGTGGTCTTGCGAGCCACCGCCCGACGTGCCTTTGCGCTCAAGTTTTCGCCGCCGCGACGTCCGCGTCCACGACGACGTGAGCCACCCTGGTCCCGGTACCCGATGATGTCCTCGGCGAATCTCAGAGTGCCGCTGTCGTCTTCGTCATCGGACGAGCCCAGTTGCCAAACATCATCGGAGCTGAAGTCGATGATCTGTTCCGCCTCCGCAGCTGCTTCGGCGGCGGCTTTCTCCTCCTGCTCCAGGACCGCAAGCTCTTTCTCAAGCGTCTCCAGGGCCAGGGCCTCTTCAGCAGATGACGATTCTGCCGCAGCCGGGGTTTCTACCGCTTCGGTAGCCGGCGCGCGCTCGAGAACGGCCGCGGGTTGTTCGGCGATGGCAGGCTCGGGCTGATCGGCGGCGATCTCGGCGACTGCGGCGAGTTCCGGCTCCACGGGCTTCTCTTCCAGGCGCGCAACTTCAGCGGCGACAGGCTCCGACGCATACACCGTAATATCCGGAGCGGCCCCGGGGGCGGCTTCTGGGGATGCGTCTGCCTCAAGCGGCGCCGCCTCTACGGCTGCGACGATCTCCGACACCGCGTCTGTTAGTTCAGGTGTGTCGTCCGCTACCGGTTCTGCATGTTCTGAGGCCGACTTGATGTCGACACGCCAGTCGGTCAGCTTGGCGGCCAGGCGGGCGTTCTGCCCTTCACGGCCGATGGCAAGCGACAGAGCGCGATCTGGAACGACCACGATCGCTGAGCGCTCTTCTTCGTCGATGATGACGTTGTCGACCTGTGCCGGGCTCAAGGAGTTGGCGATGTATGTGATGATGTCTTCCGCGTACTCGACGACGTCTATCTTCTCGCCGTGGAGCTCGCTGACCACGTTCTGGATGCGAATGCCGCGCAGACCGACGCACGCGCCGACGGCGTCGACGCCAGCCTGGTGCGACGTGACCGCGACCTTGCTTCGAGCGCCGGGCTCGCGAGCGATGTTTTTGATCTCCACGATGCCGTTATATATCTCAGGAACCTCGGCCTCAAACAGCCTTCGTATGAGGTCCGGATGTGTGCGGGAGGCGATGATTTCCGGGCCGCGGACGGTTCTCGCTACCTCAACGATGTAGACCTTAACCTTGTAGCCCGGGCGGTACCTTTCGGTCGGCACTTGTTCGGTCGGCGGCATGATTGCCTCTGCGCGACCAACGTCCAGCACGACGCCCCTAGCATCGCCCCTCTGGACGGTCACGGTAAGGACCTCGCCAGCCTTGTTTTCAAACTCGTCGAAGACGATCTCGCGCTCGGCCTCGCGCAAACGCTGCATAACCACCTGTTTGGCGGTCTGTGCGGCGATGCGGCCGGGATGCTGTGTGATGGTGCCGGTGACAACGTACTGGCCGATGGTGGCCGACGCGTCAATCTTCTTCGCATCGGTCAGGAACACCATGGCTTCGGGTTCTTCCATCTCGGCGCCGTCTTCTACGACGGTGCGGACGGTGTGAACCTCCATCTCCCCGGTGTCCGGGTCAAGCACGACGGTGACGCCCTGGCCTTCAGATATAGCGTCACGTTTGTACGCGGAGACAAGAGCTTCCTGGATGGCGCTCAAAACGACGCCATGCGGGAGAGCTCTTTCGGCTGCGAGTTGTGTTACTGCAAGGAGCAGGTCACTCTTCACAGTTGCACCTTCCGGTTCTGAATCTAAAAATACCCTGACAAACAAAAAAGTGGGGGCAAACCCACTTTGTCAGCAGCGATCGTTACCCCGATCAAATTCAACCGCGAGTATAGTCCACCGTCAAATCCTTCGCAATCGTTTCCCAATCGTGATCGGACCATCAATATACGTATGTCAGGCGTCTCATTACGAAGTTCGACGCCTCACCCGGCTCTGATCTCCCTACTCGCCTCAATTACGACGCCCGAATCCATTTCCCTGACTACCCGTAGCAACACTGGAAGGCGACCCGAATGAAACTCGCCCTAGTCCTAGATTTTGACGGCACGATAACCATGAGAGATATCGGCGTTGAGGTGATCAAAAAGTTCGCCCGATCGGACTGGGACGAAGGGTTGCGCCGATGGCGGGCCAGTGAGTTCGATCAGAGGCAGTTGATGGAATGGGATTTCGCACGTCTGCCGTCCGGGCGGCTTTCAGAGATGCGTGAGTACTCGCTGAGTGTAGCCGTGTTGAGGCCGGGGCTGATGGGGCTGCTGGAGTTATGTCGATCGAATGACATGCCGGTGGAGGTGGTCTCAAACGGGATGGCGTTTTATGTGGAGGCGGTTCTGGAGCGGGAGGGGTTGTCAGACCTGGCCTTTGTGGCCCCGACTCCGACTTTTGCCGGGCTTGATCCTGAGACCAACGACCCGGTGTCGCCGGTAGCGGAGTTCGGTATCGGGGTGGAGACATGTGAGCGCACCGGTTTGTGCAAATGCGCTCGCGCCGCACGGTTGCGCCCGGGTGGCCGGAAGATCGTCTTTGTGGGCGACGGCATCTCCGATTTTTGCATAGCGGAGGAGGAGGCAGATTTCGTTATCGCCCGATCCGCCCTGAAGGATCACTGTGCCGCTAACGGCATTGCACACAGTGAGTTCGATGACTTTTACGATGTCGCCCGCGAGATTGAGTCGTTGCTGGCTGGCTGACGGACCTCGTGCCCCACAATTCGATCATATGGCGCTACCATCTGGCGACCTTGATGGTCGTGTGTGAGCCAGAATCAAATGGAATACACCACTCGTATTTACCTGTGGTCATCGGGGAGATGCATGTCATGACAAACGGGTTGTCGCCGGAGTCGGTGGGACGCCGAATACGCGAGTACGAGGGGTTCGGGATTCACCGCACCGGGTGGCCGGGCGATATGGGGTCCGCGAACTGGGGGCTGGCGGAACTTCAGGGTGACGGGGTTGATGGTTGGATCGAGGAGTTCGAGTTTCCAATGTTCCGTGCCGAGTCGGCTCGTGTGACCTGGGATGGCGGTGGCGCGGACGGTGTTGCGCTGCACGATTGCGGGGTGACGGGCGCGAACGGGGTGGCCGGCGGGCTGGTGACTGCTGGCGATGCTGATGTCAGAGGCAAGATTGTTCTCGCCGGCGAGAATGATCCTGCGTTTGACCAGGGTCCTGTGTACGAGCGAATCGCTGAGTTGGAAACTGCTGGCGCGGCCGGGCTTGTATTGCAGCGCAGCGATTCGCTTGGCGCCATCAACGTTCTGAACGCCTACCGGATAGCTGAGCCTATCGGGTTGCCCGTGTTACAGATCGCGGGGCCGGACGGGTCGGGATTGTCCGAGGCGGCTAAAGCCGGGGGCCAGGGCATCTTGATCATCGACGCTACGCGAAAAACCGCGAGGGCGCGAAATGTGGCCGTTACCATGCCCGGCGATGACCCCGATGCGGCGCCGGTCGCGATCATGACGCCCCGGTCCGGCTGGTTCATATGTGCTTCAGAGCGCGGCGGGGGAGTCGCCATCTGGCTGGGGCTCGCCGCCGCCATCGCAGCGATGCCGACGCGCCGGCGCACGGTCCACATGGTGGCTTCAAGCGGGCACGAGATTAACCATTACGGCCTGCAGGCGTTTTTGAGTGCCCGGGACGGGTTGGAGACGACGGCGATCGCCTGGCTACACCTGGGGGCGCTGATCGGCAGCCGTGCAAGATCGGTCAAGATCGAGCCCAGCGATGCAGAGCTCGGGGCGATGGCGAGGTCCGCTTTTGAGTCGTCCGGGGCCGAGCGATGGATGATGTGGGACAGGCGCGGCGGCGAGGCGGAGAACATCGCTAAGGCCGGGGGGCGTTACGTGTCTTTGCGCGGTGAAGCGGCGGACAACGAAGGCGGTGAGACGTTTTTCCACAGTCCGAACGACTCGATCGATCGTGCCAGCGACATCGAACTGGTGGCAGCCAGTGGGCGAGCCTGTTTGACGATGGTTGAGGCGCTGGTCTCTAGCTAGTTGCGACGAATCCAACGCCCTTAACGGGTGACCGTTAACTCCTCATGAACGCCGCCAAACCTCGCCCGATGGGGTCGCCCGACCTGGCCTTAACGCGGGTGCCAGATTTGGCCCTCGTTGAGTCCTCGAACGTAGCCGGCCTGGCCGATGTGCTGCATGTTACCGTTTACGATGGTCAGGAGTCGCTGCCCCACCGCGGACTCGCCGATTACACGGTCGATATCGTCGCGGCCGCGCATCGAGAGGTAGCCCCGGGTGCTCTGGAAGACGGCGTCGTAGTGTTCAAGCAAGGTGTCAGCGTCTGGCGGTGCAAACGCTGCCACTTGCGTTGAATCGTGACCCATGCCGGTGTCGTTTGGATCGGCATCCATGTGATAGCGATCATGCCAACCGCCGCTGATCCAGAGCTGTTCCTCGCCGGTGATGGCGGAAATGCCGCGGTCCTGCATTCGGGCCATGTGCCAGATCAGCCAGCCCACCGGGTTCGATTCAGGGCCAGGCCGGTGCGTGAGTTGTTCAGGCGACAGGCCGTCGAGCGTCATGGCGACCGAGATGCGGACCGTGGTGAGCGCCTGAATGACAAAATCGGCAACGTTCATGAGACGACTCCGGGAGGTTCCCGCCGCAGCGGACAAAGCCCTTTAACGGGGAGACAGGTTGAGGGGGAACGGTGTGTCCGGATGGGCTTCAATCATTCGGGACCATGCGCTCCGGCCGATGCGGTCCACTTCATCGATGAGGTCGATTTCATTGACTGTGAGCACCCGCCCGTCTCGCATGACCCACTCGCCATCAACCATCACGGATTCGATATCTCCCGGTTGGCCGTTGTGGATCCAGGACGAGACGATGCGCATGGTCGGCACCAGGTGGGCGCGGCGCATGTCGACCATGAACAGGTCGGCCTTCTTGCCTATCTCCAGCGAGCCAATCCGGTCATCCATGCCCAGCGCGCGGGCCGACCCCATGGTGGCCCATTCCACGACGTCCTCAGGTTGCGGGCTGAGGGCGTTCTCGGTGGCGACCCGCTCGGTGCGCAGGGCTGTGCGCATCACCTCGAACATGTCCTGTGTGTTGTTGTCCGTTCCGAGGCCGACGGTGCAACCGGCGTCGCGGAGCGCCGGGATTGGCGGGTGCACGGCCCGTAGCGCAGCCATCGCCGGTTGGTGGGTGATGTGGGTCCGAGAGTTGCCAAGCGCGGCGATCTCGCTTTCATCCACGTAACGGCAGTGGGCGGCGACCAGTCGAGATCCCAGGAAATCGTGCTCGGCCAGATAGTTGGAGGGTCTTGCGCCCCGCAGAGCGAGCAATGTCTCGACTTCCAGGCGGCTCTGCCCGAGGTGGATCGTGTAGCCCGTGTCGTACTGCTCCGCCAGCGCCCGGACCTCTGCGAGCAACTCCGGCGAGCTTGTCTCCACGAGTTGGGTTGAGGCGAAGCAGGTGACACGTCCATCCTTTGCCCCGTGCCACTTTGCGAACAGATCCTCCGCCCTACCCAGCTTTGTCTCGCGCTGCTCCGCGGAGAAACCTGAAGGTGGCTGGCCGGGCCGGTATGCCGGCCCCATCACGCCGTCGTCCGTGTTCTCGGCGAGCACCAGCCGCATGCCGGTATCCGCTATCGAGCTTGCGTAGACAGCGATGCCCGCCGCCATCTCAAGCAAAGTGGTGGATCCTGAACGGATCGCTTCAACAGCGCCAAGCGTCGCCAGCGCGATTTTTTCTTCGGCGCTCACGAGTGAGTAGATGCTTACCGGAAACGGCAGGTCGGGCGGAAAGCCGAAATCCTCCGTGATCCCCCGGGACAGCACGTTCACCAGGTGGGCATGGCAGTTGATCAGGCCCGGAAATACGGCCTGACCGCTGCCATCGACCACATCAACGCCCGGATGTGACGCGAGAACGTCGTCGCTGGGGCCGACCGCCGCGACAACGTCGTCTGTGATCGCTATGGCGCCATCGTAGATGACCTGGCGTGACGTGTTGCCAGTGACAATGGTTGAGTTGGCGATAACGGTCGTTGGCATGGATCTTCTCGCTGCTGTCGAGCCGGTTGGTTGAGCACTGGATCCCCACCTGCGTGGGAATCACGGGTTCTAACAGGACCGGTCTCTAGTCTTTGGCCGGCGCGAGCAACTCCAGGAATTCGATCCGCTGGTTCTCGATCAACGGGCGAATCTGTCCCCCGAGATCGAGCGCCGCCTGCGGGAGGACGTGGCCTTCACGGGACGGAGACATGATGGCGTCATCGGTCCAGTCCAACACGACCACGTTCTGTTCGCCCGGAAGCGTTGCGCCGTTGTAAGAGACACGGAACTCGCTGCGCTGACCGGCGTCCCGGTACGCCTGGGCCTGTTGTTGTAAAAGGCCGGCCACTCTGCGTGCCTCGCCGGGCTTGGTGTTGAAGATTCTTCTGATCAGGTACAAGGCGTTACTCCACGGGTTCGTCGATGTGATTGATACTCGCAATAGAGAAGTGTGCCGAGCATAATCGAGGAACCGGCCTCCTGGGGCTTCGCAGGCGTCCTTTTTGGCCGGGCGAGCTGGCCGTCATGGCACATGCACCATGACCTGGGGCTCCGACGCCACGACGAAGTCGGCGCGGCCGACATCGGTGCTCCAGGCGCGTATCTGCCGGAGCAGGGCATCAAAGAGATATTCCCGAACGGGTACATGCCGAAGGGGTCCGGGGTCGGAACATCGAGCGGCGTTGATATGGATGGCCCAGGAGATCCTTCGCTTCAAGCTCAGGATGACGGTACGGCTGTCGCATCTGGCTTCCGGAGGCCACGAGTGACGGGTACGGGCGGCTACTAATTCGTCCCTACAGTGAGGGATCCGTACGGGCGGGCGGTTAGCCTTCCAGCGCGGCTTTCACTGCCTGCACGGCTTCGGCCAGTGGAGCCATGGTCGCTTCGTCCGCGTCCCGGCGCTTCATCTCTATCTCGCCGCTCTTCAGGCCGCGGGCGCTTACAACCACGCGTAACGGAAGGCCGATCAGATCAGCGTCGTTGAACTTGACGCCCGGCGGCACCTCGCGATCGTCGAAAAGCACTTCCACTCCCGCCGATTCCAATTCTTCGTAGAACTTTCCGGCGGCCGCGACCACGGTTTCGTCGTTGGTGTTCAGCCCTGCCAAGTACACCTCGTACGGCGCAATCGCTCTTGGCAGGATCATCCCGTTGTCGTCGTGGTTGGCCTCGATTGTTGCGGCGAGAAGGCGGCCGACGCCGATCCCGTAGCAGCCCATGAGCGCGTATTTTTCGTCACCGTTTTCGTCGGTAAACGTCGCGCCCATCGACTCCGAATACCCGGTGCCGAGCTTGAAGATGTGCCCCACTTCAACGCCGCGGTGCGCCACGAGACGCCCGTCACAGTCGTTCGGGCAGGCATCGCCCTCGCTTGCCATGGCGATGTCCGTGACGATGTTTGCGCTGAAGTCACGTCCGTAGTTGCCGTTGTTCAGGTGGTAATCGGTCTTGTTGGCTCCTGCAACCAAGTTTGGTGAGTCTACGACGGAGTCGTCCACGATGCTGGTGATTTTCACGCGAGTGCGGGGTCCGTCGGGCGCGTCCAACCCGATGGCGGAAGCGGAGCCGCCCACCAGTCCCGCCGCTGCTACCTCACCGGGCGTGGCGAGGCGTGGCTCGGCGCCACCCATGGCGTTCCGGAGTTTCGTCTCGTTCACTTCAAGGTCACCGCGTATCGAGACGAAAACGATTTCGCCATCGGTCGATGTCTCCGGGGCGTAGAAAACAGCTTTCACCGTCTTGCTGATAGGCACGTCCAGATACTTCGCCAGCGCCTCGATTGTCTTGATGCCCGGCGTGTGCACTTCTTCAAGTTCGGCAGGATCTTCTGGCCCAGCCGCGGGCTTCTTGAACTCCGCTTTCTCTGCGTTGGCGGCGTACGGGCAGTTTTCATCGCTGCAAACGAAGATCGTGTCCTCACCGGACTCGGCCAGCAGCACGAACTCGTTAGAGTCCTTGCCGCCGATCGGTCCGCTGTCCGCCTCCACCATTCGGACGTCGATCCCGGCGCGGTTGAAGATGCGGTGATATGCGGCGGCCATAGCCTGGAAACTGACGTCTAGTCCTTCCTCGTCCTTGTCGAATGAGTAGGCGTCCTTCATCTCGAACTCCCGGACCCGCAGCAGTCCGGCGCGCGGGCGGGCCTCGTCACGGAACTTGGTCTGTATCTGGTACAGATTGAACGGCAGGTCGCGGTAGCTCTCCAGGTTGGCCGCGGCCATGAAGGTGGTCGTCTCTTCGTGGGTCGGGGCGATGACCATGTTGCGGTCACGACGATCCTTCAGTGAGGCGAGGGGCGGCTGAAAGGTGTCGGCTCGCCCGGACTGCTCCCACAGCTCTCTCGGCTGAACGACTGGCATCGAAATCTCTTGCGCGCCGGCCCGGTCCATCTCTTCACGGATGATGTTAGAGATCCTGGTGAGGCTGCGCCAGCCAAGCGGCATGTAGCTGTAGATGCCCGCGGCGACCTGCTGTACGAACCCTGCTCGGGTCAAGTACCTGTGCGATGCGGTCTCGGCGTCGACGGGCGCCTGGCGCAGTGTCTTTCCGAAGGAGCGGCTTAAGCGCATTGGGGGGCCTTTGGGTGTGCGCGTATTGGCGCGATGGGTGGGATCCGGACAAGTATATTAACGGCGCGGGAGGATCGAAGTGCGCCCCCTGAATGCGCTGCTGGGTCGTCCTGCTCAAAGACCGTCGCAAATAACGGCCCCGACCGGGGCGTTAGCCCTTGTTGACCTCGGCCATGAGGGCTTCGAGCATCTCGGACTCTGGCACTATGTTGACCTTCTCTCCCTTGCGGAAGATGACGGCGCGGCCGTTGCCGCCTGCGATGCCGATGTCAGCGTCTTTGGCCTCGCCCGGTCCGTTGACCTCGCAGCCCATGACAGCAACTTTGAGGTCTGTTTTGACGCCCTTTAGGGCTTCGTCCACTTCCGACGTCAGCTTCAATACCTCTACGTCGGCGCGACCACAACTGGGACAGGCGATGAGTGTCGGGCCGTGGGAGCGGAGGTTCAGTGATTTCAGGATCTCGAAGCCGGTTTTGACCTCTTCCCGTGAGTCGCCGGCGAGTGACACGCGGATCGTGTCTCCTATGCCCTCTGAGAGGAGGATGCCCAGCCCCACCGCGCTGCGAATGCCCCCGGCAAACGGGGTGCCGGCTTCGGTGATACCGAGGTGAAACGGGTACGGGACGAGCGGAGCGAGCTTGCGGTAGGCGTCCAGCGTGGTGGGCACATCAAAAGCTTTAAGCGATATCTTGATGTCCTCGAAATCGAGAGTTTCAAGGATCCCGATCTCCCATAACGCGGTTGCGACCATGTGGTCCGCGACGGCGTATCCGCCCTCGTCACCCGCCTTGGCAAGCTCGTTCACCCCGTCCGTCAACCGGGAACCACCGCGCGCCATGCCGATCTTGCCGACCGGCGGCAGGCTGCCGAAATTGACGCCGACCCGAATGGGAATCCCGGCCTTTTTGGCGGCCGACACAACCTCTCGGACTTTTGTCTCGTCCCGGATGTTACCGGGGTTCAGGCGGAGCATTTCCACGCCCTGCCGGACCGATTCAAGCGCCAGTTCGTGATGGAAATGGATGTCGGCGACGAGCGGGATGTTGATGCGGCGCTTGATCTCGCCAAGCGCCTCGGCAGCAGCCATATCCGGCACGGCGACGCGGATGATCTCGCAGCCGACCGTTTCCAGCCCGACGATCTCGGCCACGGTGGTCTCGATGTCTCGGGTGTCGCAGGTCGTCATCGATTGCACGGCGATCGGGTTGTTGCGGCCGCCGATCTTGACGCCGCCGACCGAGACCTCTCTTGTTACGCGTTTCATCAGAAGAAGCTCTCGCCCCGGAATATGCGCATCACGTCCTGCACACTGATCAGCGCCATCAGGCTCAACAACAAGAGGATCCCGGCCAGGTGGACGATCGCCTCCCGCTCGGGGGAGATGCGCTTGCCACGGCGGATCGCTTCGATCACCACGAAGAGCAGCCGCCCGCCGTCCAGCCCGGGCAACGGGAGGATGTTTATTACCGCCAGCGAGAGGCTGATGGTGGCCGCCAGGACGGCGAAGGTCCTGAGCTTTGTGGTGACGGCGGCATCGGCGGTCGCTATCTCGCCGGTAAGCTGGCCGATACCGATCGGTCCAACCGTGGCTGGACCACTCAGCTGCGGGTTGTTTGAAGACTGGACCAGTCCCGCGACAGAGTTCTTGGTCAGGAAGATCAGGTCCTTGATCTCCCGGAACGAGCCCGTGAAAGCGTTCCACAGGTTCTCAGAGAAGGTTCTGTTTCCGGCGTTCTCCGTCTGTATCTGGATACCAACAGAACCGTCGGTTATCGACGTGTTCAGCCCGAGAGAGAAGTCGTGGCGCCGGGCGTCCGGCAATGAAATCTCGATCGTTGGGTCTGAGACGACACTGACCACCTGGAGCACGTCCCCCACCTGGATCCGGTCATCCAGCAGACGGGCGGCGGCGATCGACATCTCTACGTTTGTGTCGTTGGCTTCCGGGACAACGTGGAGTCGATCGTTAACGCCGACCGTGATGTCCAGCAGTCGTGCTTCGGCGAGGAGGAGTTGGTTCTCCGGGTCCGTGACCTCGAACACCACATCGCGTTCCGGCACCTGGAAGCGCGGCCGTAACGACACCTCTTTGTCGCGACCCTCCACGTACTGGAACGCCGTTGCGCCCGGCATGGGGGACGGGTCCGGGATACCGGGCCTCACGAGCCAGTCACTGGAGCTACCTAGCTTCAGTGTGATGGCCTGTTGCAGTCCTGTCAGATCGTTTATCTCCCGTCCGTCTACCTCGATGACCCGGTCCCCAACACGCAGTCCCGCCTGGTCCGCTGGCGAGTCCGGGTGGACGGCCGTGATCGTGACGTCGCCAGCCAGCCGTGTTTGCGGGAGCATCAGGACGAAGGTGAACAGGAGGACCGGGATGATGGCGTTGACCACCGCGCCGGACGAAAGCACGAATGCTCGCGCCCACTTGGACTTGCCGGCTAAGCTGTTCTCGGCTTCAGGATCTTCCTCGCCGACCATCTTCACGAAGCCGCCCAACGGCAGCCAGTTGATGGACCACACCATCTCGGAGATGGTGATGCTGTGCGATCCGATCTCACGGAGCTTGCCGTTGATCGGGTCGCCCACGACGTAATCGCTGGCATCGGACGCCATGGCGTTTTTGCGTTTCTTCGGGCGGGCCAGCAAGGCGTGCAGCGATCCGTCGGCGCGCTTCTCGACGATTGTCTCGATTTGCGGGCCGGGTTGGAGCGCTGCGAGCCTCGGGTCGGCGCCATCTGACGCCACATCACGGAGATCGCCGTCGCTTGCTGCAGCCACAACTGGGGCGCCAGCCGATTCAAGTTCGTCAAAATCTTCAAAAATGGTCTCTTCAGTGACCGTCACCTCTGTCCGCCCGGTCCAGAGGCCGGTGGCGCGCGGCGGAAACCCGAAGCCGAACTCCACGACCTTGGTGCGGGTCATCTTCGCCGTGAAGAAGTGGCCAAGCTCGTGGAGGATGATGAGCGGGCCCAAGACGAGCAAGAACGTCAGGACGCCGAAAATTAAAGTGCCAGGAATCATGTTAGTCAGGGTCTATCGCCTATCAGGCGTCTCCGGGTCCTCAGTCTCTCAACACCGAGATCGCCGACCGGATGCGCGTGGCCGTTTCCGTCGCGGCCTCGGTGATCTGGCGCAGCGAGGGTTCCATTATCGGTTGATGGGCGGCCAGGCCCTGTTCGATGACCGGGCCGATCTCGGTGAAACCGATCTTTCCGCCCAGGAACAGCTCTACCGCGGCCTCATCCGCGCCAACCAGGGCAGCCCGCCAGGTTCCGCCGCGCCTCGCGACGTCCAATGCCAGGTTGAAGCAGGGGTAGAGCGAGGCGTCAAGTTCTTCAAATGTGAGATTTCCGGCCTCGATGGGGTCGAAGCGCGGAAGGGTGGAGTTCGCGACCCGTTCTGGATGCGTGAGCGCGCACTGGATCGGGTATCTAAGGTCAGGCGGCCCCAGCTGGGCCTTCACCGATCCGTCTTTGAACTCGACCATCGAGTGGACAATCGACTGTTTGTGCATTACCACGTCGATCTGATCGTACGGAATATCAAACAGCCAGTGTGCCTCGATCACCTCAAGCGCCTTGTTGATCAATGTGGCGGAGTCGATCGTGATCTTCCGGCCCATCTGCCAGGTCGGATGGTCAAGCGCCTCTTCGGGTGAGACGGAACGCAGTGCGTCCCATGAGCGCCCGCGGAAAGCGCCGCCGGACGCCGTGATGATGAGCCGCCTCGGCTCCTCCGCTTCGCCCCGGATACACTGCCAGATGGCGGACGGCTCGCTATCAACCGGAAGGATCTCGGTGCCGCCGTGCTTCGCGGCATCACGAAGGTGCTCGCCGGCC
>Ga0187833_10000167_pt1 | contig 73622 bp, 71 predicted proteins | sample ETNtaG_37_FD_167968 | JGI IMG/M metagenome (GOLD analysis project Ga0187833, IMG submission 167968) | Marine microbial and viral communities from oxygen minimum zone, Eastern Pacific Ocean - ETNP2014_SV_400_PacBio MetaG (Illumina Assembly) | ecosystem: Environmental > Aquatic > Marine > Hypoxic... | reverse complement strand
AGGAATATTAGCAGCCATATAGGTATGACAATGACCAAAAAGAGGACAAACAGACCAAGTAAACCACTAAACATTGCGCTCATATAGATAACCCTCAGGGACAGCCTGACCCAGTATAGCACGGTCTTTTAAACAAAAAGCCGCCAATAAGATTGACGGCATAGTCGCTCTGGCTGTGGCTAGTTTAGGGGCGGTGAAGGAACAGTCGCAGCCGTTCGAAGTGCTGGGGGCGTGGTGATGGGGTGGCTAGTCTTCCACCAACACCGCCCCTACCTCTTCAGGGTCAAAGCCTTCGGGCCACTTTGTGTTGGCGTCGTACTTGGCCTCGCTCAGGTCGGCTCCAGTCAGAACGGCCCCGCTCAGGTCGGCCCCGGTCAGGTCGGCCCTGTACAAATAGACCTCGGTCATGTGACTCTGGCTCAGGTTCGCTCCACACAGGTTGGCATAGGGCAGGTTGGCGGATTGCAGGCCGACCATGCTCGCGTTGACATCCATCAGGATGGCCCCTTGCAGGTTGGCTCCGCCCAGATTAGCCCCGCTCAGGTTGGCATCGCGCAGGTTGACCTCGCTCAGGTCGGCCTTGAACAGGTTGGTCCCCTGCAGGTTGGCCTCGCTCAGGTCGGCCCCCCGCAGATTGGCCCCTTGCAGGTTGGCCCCGCCCAGATTAGTCCCGCGCAGGTCGGCCTGTTCTAGTTTGTGGGCTATCGCCACCACTTCTGCGCGTGTGAAGTCAGCCATGATTACTCTCCCGCTACCAGTATACGCTATCAGTTGCGGCTAATCTTGGCGGTGTGGTGATGGGGTGTTCAGTCTTTCACCAACACCGCCCTCGCCGCTTCCCTCTTTTTCTTGATGAAGCCTTGGGGCTACTTTGTCTCGTGGTTGTACTTGGCCCCGCGCAGGTTGGCCTCGTTCAGGTTGGGGCTTTCTGAGTTCGCGGCGCATTGCGAACACGACCCATCCAAAGAAGGCGATGTTAAACAGGAGCATCAAGCCACCAAAAGCGTCAATCCTAAAAAGAAGAGGTGGCGAACCAGTCCTCATCCAATCGTAGTTGAAAACGAAGATGAACGCGAAAACCGCCAACAGCCCCAATGCCAAATACAGTATTGCGAACCAATAGACCAAGTGCTGCCACCAGCGTTGTTTGAAAAGACGTATTACAACAGAAGGAACGAGACGTATTACAAGAGAAACGAGTGCGCGCAGCATAATGCTGTTCTACTCTTCGTCAGCCATGACCATCTTCCCACTACCAGTATACGCTAGTCAGATGCCGTTAATCTTGGGGTGTGCTGATGACCTTCTTGGTTATACGAAACGGATTTATCGCTCAAAACAGGACGCCCCATAGGACGGTCCAAACCAATAATGCTACACCGGCCAATATGACTTTCAAGAACACTTTCAAGCACCCGTTATACCAGTTGTCTACGAGGACTCTTTCCCGGACAGCAAAGTCCCACACGCGTTCTGTCGCCCACCAACATAACGCAACAGCCAGTATTGCGCCTACAACCCACATAGAAGATGCGTCCCGAATGTAGCCATAATGGAGTATTAACCGATATGAAAATCGATGAGGCAGTCGAAGATTATATAGCAGACAGAGAGGGTGAAGTAGCCCCGCAAGCGATGAATAGCGCAACCCACGGCGTAAAATAGAAGTCGCCCCTTGAACAATGAGAGAAGAGGATTGCCCGGATGCGCATCCGGGTCAAAGCGGTCGCTGCTAGCTTTTTACAGCAAAATGCCGCCAACAAGATTGACGGTATAGTTTCACTGGCTATGGCTAGTTTAGGAGCGGTGAAGGAACAGTCGCAGCCGTTCGAAGTGCTGGTGGCGTGGTGATGAACTACTCGTTCTCCTCTTCAGCTTCATCCTCTTCTTTGCTCACGCCTTCTATGGGACTCGTGAGAATCGAGTGAACTCTTCCATATTCATCTTCAGAGAGTAATCCCTGTTCCTTCGCCACCGTGAGTTTGACAATCGCATTCTCCACGCCGAAGGGACCCAGTCCCAAATGTCGGTGCCATTTGGCACCGTGCTTCTTTTTGCGGGCGTGTTCGTAGAATTTCCCACCCATCTTGTGCTTCATCCAACCCGAGCTCTCACCCCACGAGATATTCACTCTAACACGTGAATGCGACACAACATAGCTCACAGTAAAAGCAACGGCTGCGGTAAGCACAGCGGTAACAATATGCGAAACGGAATTTTTCATAGCTATTCTCCCACTACCAGTATACGCTATGTGTCAGCCGTTCGACGTGCTGGGGGCGTGGTGATTTGATGTTGTGGTTAGTCTTCTTATGGCGCCATGATGCCGCACAGGGGCGCGGCCCAATCAAGTGCGTCATGGGCGTTCAAAATGTTGTCGAAGCGTGCAGCGATGGAATCTGGCAGTGGGGATGTGCGGCGTGTGATTCTGTCTGCATGACTGGCGACAATTTCCACAGTGGCAGCCGCGATTTCGGCATCGGCCTTAACCATGAAGTGCATGAAGTGCAGGCGTTTGATGGAGCGCCCTAAGGCGCGACTGTAGATGGTCACGTTATCGCCCGAATGCACTTCATCGAGATGGCGCACATGCTGCTCAAGCGCGAATGCGGCGCTGCGGGTGGACTGAAAATACTCCGAGCTCATGCCGAAGCGCGGAATGAATCCCCAGGTGGCGTTGTCGAAGAGATGAATGTACCACATGACGTTCATGTGACCCATAGCATCGAGGTAGTCTTCCGGGATGGTGGCCTGATGCGTGGTGGGGAGCGCGGTCAGGTTCATTGTGGGGATTGGAATCACCGATGCGCTCAGCAGCTGTGGGGGATGTGGTAACTAATCGGGTGCTAGAGACTTACGATGATAACGAGTTAACGAGCATGACAAGCGCGAGAATGAGAGATAGCACATGAGCAGCATTGCTTATTATTACAACGTGATGACATGGTCAGGAGGGTTTCCGGCCAGTGCCGAATACAAATTGGGGAAGCACCCTACTTGCACCCCTTCTACCGTATCGACAGGGACACATCGTGCTGGCTCTGTCATACCTGAACCATCCGGAGCACTCCAACAGGGAACTCCTTCAGCCAGGTTGCGGGAAAGGGCACACATGTCACACATCATCAGCAAAATGTCCTGCTGTCTCGCTACCCTGGACAACCTCTCTCCAACTGGGTCACCCTTGCGCAAAACAAATATGTTGTCATCAAAGAAAAACATGCCGACTACCGTGGCGCCGTGTGTTTCAGCCTCCAGTTGAGGCAAAATCATCTGCGCCAGTTTGTAGCTAGACGCGTGCGGATTAGCAAATACGTAAGCCACTTTCATGTTGTTCGTGCCGCTCTTTTCAGCTAATTTGTGGAGACATTATAGCCTAAACGAGCAAGGTTGAGCAACTAATCGGGTAACAAAAAGCCGCCAACAACATTGAAGGCATAATTGCTCTGGCTCTGGCTATGGCTAGTCTAGAAGCGGTTCGTGGGGCTAGTCAGATGCCGCTCATCTTGGGGGCGTAGTGGTGGGGTGTTTATTCTTACACCAACACCGCCCCGGAGGCTTTCAGGTCGAAGCCTACGGGCCACTTTGTGTTGGCGTCGTGCTTGGCATCGGTCAGGTTAGCCCCGGTCAGGTTGGCATCGCTCAGGTTGGTGTCGCTCAGGTGGGCCCCACCCAGGTCGGCCTTCCACAGGTTAGCCCCGTGCAGGTCGGCCCCACTCAGGATAGCCCCGCCCAGCCAGGCCCCGTGCAGGTCAGCCCCACTCAGGGCAGCCCCGCCCAGCCAGGCCCCGTGCAGGTCGGCCTCGTGCAGGCTGGCCCTGGTCAGGTCGGCCTTGCCTAGGTTGGCCCAGCGCAGGTCAGCCTCGCGCATGTCGGCCTCGCTCACGTTGGCCCAGCGCAGGTCAGCCTCGCGCAGGTCGGCCTCGCGCAGGTCGGCCCCACTCAAGTTGGCGCGGGCCAGGTCGGCCCCACTCAGGTTGGCGCCGCTCAAGTCAGTACCGGAAAGATTGGCGCCTGCCAGATTGGCGTCCACAAGGTAGAAGGGACGGTTGCCAAAATTGAGTAGTTTCCGGAGTTCTGCCGGTGTCAGCGGCGCGTTGGTCGCATTTTTCATAGTGCTGCCTTCTCTGACCGTACCTAGGCCCTTAGTATACAACGCACGTCAGTAGGCGCAGCTTCATGGATTACTGGAGGGTGACCACCCGAATACAACTGCGCCCGGACGCAAAACGGTACCCACCCCCATAGTAAACAAAACGACATGGAAGTCGCCGCCTGAGCAATGAGAATGGAGACTTGCCCGGATACGCAGCCGGGTCAGCACGTTCGCTGCTAGCTCGTTAAAACAAAAAAGCCGCCAACAAGATTGACGGCATAGTTGTGGTGGGTGTGGCTAGTTTAGAGGCGGTTCGTGGGGGTAGTCAGATGCCGCTACTCGTCGACCGGAACCAATCGGTCTTTGGCTAATCTTAGGTGCGGGGTCTTTTGCACCAGCGCATTGAGAAATCCCTCTTTATCTTTGGGTGAAATATGCGGTCCACATGACGAACCACTATCGATGTGAAGCCGGTCGAGGGATAGTGCTAGACTCGAGATAGCGCTACGTGTTGGGACGACCTGTTGGATTGTTTCGTAGGGGATGGTGGAGCTAATGAGACCGAACCGAAGCACAAGCGCTTCTTGTTTTAGTTCATACCGCATAGGAAAGACGAATCCCCCATAAATGAGGACCACGAAGGCCAATGCCACCCACGCCGCCAAGATGCCATCACCACTTCGATAGGCCGCCACAACCACATATAACGTTATAGCGATACCAAAGCCGAGTATGGCACCTATCCACCAATCGACCTTGCTCTTAAATCGGTTTACTCCCATAGGATTCGTTTGGTTTTGAGGTTTTTTTTATCGATTTCATGGCCACAATTGCCGCAGAAATTGGCGTCTGGTTGGAGTTTCTTGCCGCATTTGGCGCAGAACATGAACACCCTCTCACTTCCAGCATACGCTATGTCAGCCGTTCGAAGTAATGGGGGCGTTCTGATGAACTACTTACGCCGACGCCAACGCCAGAGCCAGTATGTGATTAAACTTGCACCCACAAACGCAATACTAAGAGCACCTCCCACACTGTTTGGGTTATCTAAACCACCAAAAAGAGGCTCAAAGGTCAACCAAAATAGCACATTACTGCTGATAGTCCACACAACAGGAAGTAGAAGCAATATAAGACAACGCGCTCCTAGTGACCTCTCCATCCCCATCTCTATCTCCTCCGCTGGTGGTGTTGCCCGCGACAGGGTGGACGCAGCGCTGCCACAACTGCCGCAGAAATCGTCTTCTGGTTGGAGTTTCTCGCCGCATTTTCTACAGAACATAGTAGCCCTCCCACTATCAGTATACGCCAGCTCAGGGTATAATAGGGGTACACTTTACCAACAAAAAAGACGGGCCGTGCAGGTGTTCGACCACCCACACGACCCTAACCCAAACGCTGAGTGGACAGCGAAGGGCTGAGCCAGATTTTACCTCAGGCCTCTCGCTAACAGCGGAGGTCTTTTTTGTTGGTTTATCGGAATAGAGGGATTACAGAAACCAGGGGATTATAGAGAAAAAAACCAAATACGGAGGGTGTGCAACCCACAACTAAAAGGCCTCAGCCAGCAAGCGCCCGGCAACCAGCCCGTCGCCACCGTTGTTGCCCAGCCCGGCCAGTATGACCACGCGCGCGCCGGAGAGCGCCTCCACTCGGGCGCGCACGGTCTCGAACACCGCCGCGCCGGCCAGTTCCATCATGCGTGCATAGGAGACACCATGGGAATCGGCCGCGGCTTCCAGCGCGCGCATTTGCTTAACGGTGGCTATTTTGGGCATACGCCTCACTCCCCAAGTGGCGGGCGGGCACTCTCAGTACCCCCGAGAGGACTTGAACCTCTAACCTGCGGATTAGAAGTCCGCTGCTCTATCCGCTTAAGTTATGGGGGCGGGATTGCAACTGAGTTTGTACCACTACTGATGAAGGGAAGGATTGGGTCGTGCCGCGCGCCGTCCAATCGTTCTATGTGCTACACAGGCAGCCGGGCCGGCCGGCCTGGCTGCCCCTTGCGCAATTAGGGTTCGACGCTGGGCGGATGCGCATCCGGTCACCAATTCGCCCAATTCCTCGATGCGGTTTTCTCCCGATTGCGTGTTATCAAATATCAGGGCGCACGGCCAAGAACTGTTTCGCCCCTTCGCGATCTTCCACCGCGGCATTCAAACGGCGGACACCATCCTCGAGCACCTCTAGATCAGATGCCGTTGACAGCCGGATGTAATGTTTGCCCTCCGAACCGAACCGGCCAAAGGAACGCCGAGCCAGAACCGCCACGTGGTGATGGTAAAGCGCAAACATCTGAAACAGCCCTGCCGGCGACGTCTCTTCCCTGTCAGATGCGTTCATTCGCCGGTGATGATCAATGAGGCCCAGACTTTCGCAGACCGCGCTAATGTTGGGGAAGAGGTAAAAAGCGCCGCCAGGTTTCTGGCAGGTAATCCCCTCTACACGATTCAATTTTTCCCAGATTACGTCTCTGCGTTTCTGAAAGGTTTCAACCATCCTGCTTACCGCAGGTAATGAAAGGGGGCTTTCCAGTGCGACCCTGGCGGCTTCCTGATTGTAGGGCGGGACGCAGGAAAAGTAGTTGATGTTCATATTCTTGAAGACGTCCGCTTCTTCCTCGGTGGGAAAAACCGCGTACCCAATTCGACCACCGGTCCAGGCATAGGTTTTTGAGAATCCGCTGGCAATGATTGTCCGGCTTTCCATGCCCGGAAGGGATGCAATGGAATGGTGGATATTGCCGTCAAAAATGATGTTCTCATAGATTTCATCGGAATACACCCTGACCTCCAGCGGGCAGCGATCCCGAATGACTGCGGCAATCGCCTCCAACTGTTCCGGTGATGCTACTCCACCTGTCGGGTTTGAGGGAAAATTGAGATAGATCAGCTTGGTCCGCGGCGTGATCAGTTGCGAAAGCTGTTCGGGCGTGAAAGTGAAATTGGATGATTCGTCCAGGTGCAGGGGCACGGGCACCCCCTCGACATAGTGGATGAATGACTCGTAGATAGGGAATCCCGGGCTTGGATAGATCACTTCGTTTCCGGGGCTGCAGTAAACCTGTTGGACGAGCCCAATAGAAGGTTTGCCGCCGGGAAACACGACAACCCTTTCCGCACTTACCTTCAAACCTCGTGTTTCACCGACTTGTTTCGCGATGGCCCGCCTCAGCGTGATCAGGCCCTTAGGATCACAGTAATGAGTGTTGTCTAGATCTAGCTGTCGTTTGATTTCATCTTTAATGTGTGTCGGCACTGGAAAATCCGGTTCGCCAAGATTGAGTTTTACGACAGCACCGATTTCCTCTTCCACGCGGTCGATGTGCGGCCCGACTTTGAAGGCATTTTCCGTGTCAATGCGAAAAGTTCGTTCTGCGTAGAGTTTCATTAGGCTACTTCAATTGAGTGGTCAAACATCCTGGCTCTTATCGTCTGAGACCGGCCCGCTTTTGCTGTAGTTGTGGCGAGCCTAGAGGCTGTACGCGGGTCTGGAGCACGGTTTGAAACCCTACTAATGGCCTGACCTGCTGCGGAGATCCAAAAAGCCCCTCAACGAGAGCTGTCAGTCGTTGCGGCCGGCGAGTGGTTTCAGTTTCCAGCGGCCATAAGCGATGAAAGCGGCACCCGCCGCGAGCACCAGGTTCAACACGATGTTCTGAAATTCACCCCGTTGAGCGTGCCACCACATTGCGCCAATCATGACTAGCACAAGCCCGGCGCCTGCCAGCGGCGTAAGCCGCGTCTGGATTTTGGTTATTCCCGGCAGGACAAGCCCTAGGCCGCCAAGTATCTCGGCCGTTCCACTGACACGGTGCAGCGCGGTCGACAGCTCGTACATCCAACTCATGGCAGCCGGCAATCCTTGTGGAAGGCCAAAATGCAGCACGCCCACGACGGTGAAATAAACCCCAAACAACACTTGCAGAATCCACAGCAGCATATTCATTTTATCCTTTCTCCTTTCTAGCACCCATACCAAGGTTGGGAGCAGAAAGCCGGCGCCATCGAGATTTCGGAATGCGAAAAGGTTTTGTGACGCCTCAGCCAGAACCGGTCTGTCTCCACGTCCCTCTTCTGGAGCAGCTCACCAGCGGGAACAGGCTAACCTCGTCGCCAGCGTGCATGCCCGCGTCCCGCTCACAAGCAGCATTGTTGATGAAGATGTTATGCTCCTGCTCAGGTGGGAGTTGCAACGCGCCCACCAAATCAGTGGCAACTTCCCCGACGGGCACAGTGATTGTGAGCGGCTCAGAAAGCTGCGGGTTGGGATGATGGTTCCGGAGTGTTGCGTACAAGCGCACTGTGGCAGCGATATTTGGGGACATAGGATGGAGTGTAGCATAATATAAAAAAAAGACGAGCTGCGCAAGTGCGGAAACAAGTACACGATCGTGACGCAACCGCTGCGGATTAGACGTCCACTACTCACCCCGCCGCGAGAGCGCCAGCTCGCGCAGCACGGCCAGCTGGCCAACGTGATAGGAGTCGTGCCAGCACAATAAGGCGAAGTTCTCCGCCACGGTCGCGCCGAAGCTGAGTTCCAGTCCGGGGGGCGTCGCCTCCAACATCCCCTCGGGGTTGCTCTGCAACCAGGCAATGAGTGCCGCGAAGCCCTCCACCAGCGCCGCCAGCAGTCGCTCGAAGGCCACGGCCTGTCTCTCGGGTGTAATCGGCGGCGCGCCCTGAATGTACAGCTTACGCTCGGCGACGCTCAGGCGGGGCATCTGGCGGGTACAACCCAGCAGCGCGTCGCGGTACACGGCTAGATGGCCGAGCACCCAGTTCATGCAATTGCTCTCAAACGGCAGCTGCAGCACGCTCTCGGCATGGGTCAGACCTTCGGTCTCCTTGACGATTAGGCCCTGATTGCGCTCGAAGCTGCCCTCGAAAATAACGGCCTGATTCATGCTATTTCTCCTCAATGCCCGCGTCCGGCTGGAACGGGCGCATCCCCTTGTACACCCGGCGTCCGGCGAGCGCGCGCAAAATGGTGTTCGCCTGTCTCTCGCGGCCGATGCGCGCGGCCAGCTCTGGCGCGGTGAGCGGCTGATTGCCGTTAGCGATGAAGACGCGGAAAACCGCATCCACCATCGAGGTGCGTTGCGTCAGATATTCCGACTGGCGGGCGCAGTGGCTGCGCAGGGTGTATTGCAGCTGGTCGAGGCGCGACACCTGCGCCGTGCGTGGGTGCACCCAGTCCAGCAGCCGGCCGTCGCCGTCTGCCTCCGGCCCGAATTCGGCCTGGTGCTGTTCGCACAGGTGGCTGCGCAGATAGACGCGGTATTCCCGCCCGTGACGTTCCCACCAGTCGAAATCGATATGGAAGCGCGTGTGCAGCGTCGGGCGCAGCAGTGGCGGCCGGACGAGAGCGGCAGCGGCGGGTTCAGTCATGGCGAGTGATGGTCAATCGGGGTAGCGCTCGTCTGCGTCCGGCTCATAGCTCCAGTAGGCATCGCCAACGTGCTGATAATAAGGGCGCTGCAGCAATTCGGCGAAGACCGGCTCCGGCGGGGTGCGCCAGGCCACGTTGACGGCACTGTAAAGCGTCTTAGCGTGCACCGTCCCCTGCGGGGTAAGTTTCACCAGTTCGCGGAAAACCGAGAGCACGATCTGCTCCAGCGTGGCCGCGCTCTCTTCCAGCCGTCGCCAGGCGGCCTCCACCGCCTCCACGTCATCAACCGCGATCATCTGCTCCTCCGCGTAACGCACCCCTACTGCGCGTTTGCTCATGCCGAAGCGCAGTTCGGCCTCCGTGGCCGAGACCGTACGCACCCACTCGCTGACCGCGTTGCGCCGCTCGATGCGCACCAATGCCTCGCTCGCGTCGGTGCCCGGCAGCAGCGTGATGCGCGCACCCGCCGGGGCAGCATATTTCTCGTAAAGCGGGGACAGCCCCGAGACGAAACGTTCGCGCTGCATAACCCAGCCGGGCAGCTGCTCACCAGAGAGCGCGTCGCAGAGCCTGATTTTGATGCATCGGGATATCAGCGCGGCCGGGAAAATGTGCGCCATGCGCGCGTCGAGTGGAAGAGTTCCGGCGCGCCGGTGCGGATAGGTGAGCACCAGCTCCACTGGACCCTCCGTGGCTTGAGCTTCAGGCTGCGGGCTGAATTCATCGTACAGGCACCGCGCCAGTCGCTCCAGCTCGGGCGTTAGCGCGTACGCGTCCGCTTCCACCGGCCGGCAGCGCAACCGCCCTGGCGGAAAAACGATTTCGGGAGGCTCCATGCTGCGCAGAAACCAGAGCACGTTTCCGGCCGGGCCGACCTCGTCAAAGCGGTCGTCCTGCTGCAGCGCGAAATTTAGCGAGAAGAGCATCAGTTTTCGGTCACCCTCCGCGGCGACACCCAGCTGCAGCAGAATCTCCTCGGTGGTGAGCGGGCCGCCGCCAGCCACGTCCAGCGCGGCCTCGGCCAGATTCAAATAACCGCTGTTGATTTCGGGAAGTAAATCGCGCGGGAACCAGTGCCCGGCCAGTTGCACTATGTCACCGGCCGAGTGTAGATCGGCTTCGATTTGTACCTGCAGCTGCGCGCCGTGTTCGCGCAGCAAGTGCTGCGCAGATTCGTCGACGGTTTCAGGCTCGGCACTGCCCACCCCCATCGGGTCGGCGTTGAGCGCATGCTCCGGAAGCGCGCTGGCGAACTCCCGCGTGAAATTGTCATCGCACGTCACCTCAATCACGCGGAACTCGCCGTCCGCCGGGTTGAAGCCATCCCGCGCCGAAAGCACCTCCCCCGGCATTCCACCCAGCAGCGGGAAGCAAAGCGCCTGCCCCGCCTCGTAATCTTCGCCGGGGCGGTAAACTTCCACCGTGCCATTACCGCAACTCGATTGCCTGTGCACCGTTTTTTTCTGCGCCAACCTGCGCTCGAGCAGCGCCAGCGCCACCTGCTCCGTGCTCCACGGGGTGGCCGCCTCCAGCAGCAGGGTGGCAAGGTGCTCGCAGTCCGCGGGCTGGAGTGAAAATGATTCCGCCCATTCTGCTGCGGGTTGTTTCTGCTTTTGGGTCACCGGGGATTCTGAGAGTGGCAAATCAGGGATTATTGCTGGCGGTATTATACGTTTATTCCTCAGGACTTGTCAAATTGCCGCCCGCTCGGGGAAAAGGGAGAGAACGCCCTGCTCGGAGGCCAGGCAAATGCCGCGCTCGGTTATCAGCGCCGTCACCAGCCGCGCCGGGGTGACATCGAAGGCGAAGTTTGCCGCCGGGCTCTCTTGCGGGGTGAGCAGCACCGAGCGGATTTCGCCCTCGCTCAATCCGCTGATGGTTTTCACCTCGGCCGCCTCGCGCTCTTCGATGGGAATCTGCGCGACACCGTCGCTGTGCTCCCAGTCAAACGTGGATGACGGCAGGGCCACATAAAAAGGAACGTCGTTGTCATGCGCGGCGAGCGCCTTCAGATAGGTGCCGATTTTGTTGGCCACGTCGCCGGTGTAGAGCGTGCGGTCGCTGCCGGTGATGACCACATCCACCAACCCATGCTGCATCAAGTGACCGCCCACATTGTCGGCCACCACCGTGTGCGCCACCCCGTGCTGCCCAAGCTCCCACGCAGTCATGCGCGCGCCCTGATTGCGCGGGCGCGTCTCATCAACCCAGACGTGCACCGGCAGCCCGCGCTCGTGCGCGCGGTAAATCGGCGCGGTGGCAGTGCCATAATCCACGCACGCCAGCCAGCCCGCGTTGCAATGCGTGAGAATGTTGACCGGCTCGCCGCCCTTTTCCCGACTCAGATTCTCAATCAGCTCAACGCCGTGCTCACCAATCAGACGGCAGTTTTCGACCTCGTCATCGGCAATGGCCGCGGCAACATCGAAGGTGGATTGAATACACGCCTGTACGTCCCCGCCGGCTGCCGGCAGCGCCTGCAGCTGCCGCTCCACCGCCCAGACGAGGTTGACCGCGGTGGGACGCGTGGAGCACAGCAGCTGCCCGGCCTGCTGCATCGCCTGCACAAAGGCAGGGGCAGATTCCTCGTGCGCGGCAAGCGCCGCCAAATACATGCCATAGGCCGCGGTGACGCCTATCAGCGGAGCTCCGCGCACGTGCATCTCGCGGATGGCGCGCGCCGCCTGCTCCACCGTTTCCAGGTCTTCGATCACGAATCTGTGCGGCAGCCCCCGCTGATCGATGGTCTGAACTACGCGCTCATCATCAGGCTTCACCCAGATTGTGCGGTAATGTTTGCCGTCAACTTTCATCGTTCAGGGGATTTCCAGTTGCAGCCATTCCAACGGATCAACCTGTGTTCCATTAACCCATACCTCCCAGTGCAAGTGCGTGCCGGTCGAGAGCCCAGAATCACCCACGCGCCCGATTACCTCGCCCGCCTGCACGCGCTGCCCGCCGCTGACACCCAGCCCTACCTGATGCCAGTAGCCAGTATACACCCCGCGGCCATGGTCAATCAGAGTGGCGTTTCCACGGATGCGCAGCTCTTCCACCAGCACCACCACCCCGGCGGCAGGCGCGTAGATGGGCGTGCCCTCCAGCGCGCCAAAATCCACCCCGCCATGGAATGTGCGGAAGGCGCTGCCATTGTAGCTGCGCCGCAGCCCGAAACGGGTGGTGATGTAATCCGTGGGCGCTGGCGGATGGAAGCGACCTTCCCAGTACTTCGCCGTGCTGAAGCCGGTCGCTGCCCGCTCAATGACAATCTCCTCCGCCGCACGCGCTTCTTCATCCAGAAGCAGCTGCGCTTTTTCGGGCAGCAACACAATGCGCTGCAGCTGATAATCAGCATCCGCAACCGGAAGGCGTATCTCCAGCGCGACCGAATCTCCCCCCTCCGCGCTCGCCCACAGAATGACAGGGTACACACCCGGCGCGGCCATCGCATTGACGCCGAACAGCCCAATGCGTTCATCCGCAACCTGCGCAAAGTGCAAATCAGTCTCCGCAAAGCGGCCGGACACTGCCGCGCCCGCGGCTACCGTCACTGAGACCACAACCGGCTGCCCCTGTGCCGGATGCTGGGGCGAGACGTCGACCCGCTCAAACGGCGCGGGCAGCGCATCCAACTGCTGCTCGCCAGGAAGATAGAGGAGTTCAGCGGGTACGAGCACGCGCGGGCCGGGCCAGCCGTTGAGCAGCGCTAGTTCGACCGGGCTGCGACCGGCGCGCAGCGCCAGCCCGAACAACGTGTCCTGCGGGCCTGCCAGAACGAATTGGCCTGTGGGTGCAGCTTCTGCCTGCTCCGGAGCCACGTGAATCAGCGGCTGCCCGAGGTAAAGCGCGGCCGGATTTATTATCTGGTTTAGCTGCAGCAAGGTGCTGCGATCGTTGCCCAGCTGCAGCCGCAGCGTGCGCAGAGTTTCTCCCGGCCGCAATGAGCGCGTGCGCACCAGCCCGGTAATACCCTCATGTCCGGGCAGCAGTAGCCGCTGCCCGATCACCAGCAGCGAGGGGTCGACGATGCCATTCGCATCCTGCAACGCTTGCACAGTCGACCCAAATTGCTGCGCGATGGAATACAGGCTGTCGCCGGGCTGCACCTCGTAAAAAGGCCCTTCGGGCTGCTGCCCGCCCGCCACGCCGCTGAAAGCGGCCAGCGCGCACAGAGCCGCCAGAAAACCGAAGATGATTCGCATGAACGCTGCTGCCCGCGCCGCCGCCAAGTGCAAAAGTGTACTGTATCCCCGCCCGGCAAGCGCGCGACGCCCGTGTAGTATAATGCCTACGCACGACGAGGACGGAGATAAAATACGTGCACGCCGCCGCGGTCGGTGATTTGGTCCAACTGGTCAGCATGCGCGATCGGAAGTCGTTTCTGCTCCGCATCCAACCCGACGAGCGCCTGGAAACCCACAATGGCGTCATTCAGCACGCGGACCTTCTGGGACAGCCTTTCGGGAGCACCGTGCGCTCGCATCTGGGCGCGGATTTCGTGCTGCTCAGGCCTCCACCGCGGAAATCACGCGCACGCTTAAGCGCCGCTCACAGATTATTTTCCCCAAAGACCTAGGATTGATTCTGCTCCGGCTTTCAATCGAACCGGGTCAAGAGGTGATTGAAGCGGGCACCGGCAGCGGTGCGCTGACAGTCGCGCTTGCGCGCGCGGTCGGTGCCGATGGCCGCGTGCGCTCTTACGATCTACGCGCGGACATGCAGAACACCGCCTGCCACAACCTGGAATTGGTGGGCCTTTCTGAGCGCGTCACGCTGAAGACGCGCGACATCGCAGACGGATTTGATGAAACCGATGCCCCGGCGCTCTTTCTCGATGTCCCCAACCCGTGGGATTACCTGGAGCAGGCGCACCGCGCGCTGCGCAGCGGCGGCTTTTTCGGCGCGCTGCTGCCGACCACAAATCAAGTGACCACGCTGCTCACCGAGTTACAGCGCCGGTCGTTTGGGCTGACTGAAGTAGTGGAGGTGTTGCTGCGCAATTACAAGACCGTGGCGGCGCGCTTCAGGCCGGCTGACCGCATGGTGGCGCACACCGGCTACCTTGTGTTCGCCCGCGCGCTGCAGCCCGCGCAACCGCCATCGCAGCCCGTCGCTAGGTGATTCCACCCAACCTGCCCGAGCTGCTGCGCCGCCGCCTGCGGCCGCCCGACGATTGCCCTCGCCCTCCGGAAGCGGAGCGACCGGCGGCCGTGCTGCTGGCCCTTTATGAGGAAAAGGACGCATGGCAGCTGCTCCTGATCCGCCGCACAGAGACGGTGGCCGAGCACAAAGGTCAGGTCGCGTTCCCGGGCGGTGCGGTCGATGCGACCGACCGCACCCGCGCCGAAACAGCCCTGCGCGAGGCCGGGGAGAAAATCGGCCTGCATCCAGATGATGTCACCGTGCTGGGATGCCTGCCGCCATACAGTACCGTCACCGGCTGGCACATCACCCCGGTGGTGGGCGCCATTCCACATCCATATTCGTTTCGCGTCAACCCGCGCGAGACAGAGTCTGTTTTCGCCGTACCGCTCGCGTGGCTGGCTGACCCCGAGAACTACACCGAAAAGCCCTATTCAAACCCGCGCGACGAGAGTGAACGCCCGGTCGTCTTTTTCCGCCTATACGCCGGTCACGTCATTTGGGGCGCGAGCGCCCACATGACCCTAGCACTGCTCACCGCCGCCGACCTGCGTTAGCCCCGCTCCCACAAAAGAAAACCGCCGGCGCAATGCCGGCGGTCGTTTTTGCACATGTTCGGTCGCACTGAGACGGACCGGGTTAAACACCTGAGTGCCCGGAGTTAGTCCACCTCTTCCGGCTGCGCCGCTGCGTCCTCGGCGTCTTCGTCATCCTTAGCGACCTTGCCCTTTTCAATCACCTCCACATCCTCGACGTCCAGTTCCAGCGCCTCTTCTTCCTCTTCCTCTTCGGTCTCCAGAATGCCGGCGTAAGCCACGCGGGCCACGGTGCCCTCCGCATCAGAGAGTATGGTGACGCCCGGTGGGGCGGTCAGGTCGGCCACAGTCAGGGTGTCGCCGAGTTCGGACAACACCTCCACACTGACTTCCAGCGCGTTGACCACATCCTTTGCAAGGCATTCAGCTTCCACTGCGCTGATACCTGTCATGATCGCGAGCTCTCCGGTAGCAATCGCCGGGGCTTCGCCCACCAGCGTTATCGGCACCGTAATCGTCAGCGTCTGGTCCATCGCCACAGCCATGAAGTCCACATGCAGCGGGTCTCCGCGCAGCACATCGCGCTGCAACTCTCGCACGATTGCAGTGTGTTTTTCCCCGTCCACCAGCAAATCAATCAGCACCGTGCCCTGCAAGCGCGTGAGTAATTGCCCAGCCTCGTGCGCCTGCAATTGCAGCGCCACCGCTTCCATCGATGCGCCGTATAGCACAGCGGGCAACAATCCCTCCCGGCGGAGTTGGTTGAGTCCCTTGCGGACGGTCGTGCGTTTTTGCGCCTTCAGTGATGCAGTATCCATCGATTACCACCTTGAATATAATGCTTTCGTGACTGCTGCTGCAGGCAAACAAAACAGGACCTTCCGCCGCATGCGGCGGAATCTGCCCCACAGCCCATTGCGCCCGCGCTCTGCCCGGGAGCGTGCCGATTGTAGCGTGGCAAACCGGTTTCGTCAAGAAAGATATGGTACGATTGCGCCCATGCGCCACGCGGGGAGGCACCTGCTGGCAGCCATCCTCTGGCTGGCAGCCTGCCAGCCGGTCAGTGCGCCCGGCCCAGCCCAGATATCGGTCAGAGTAATCCATGACGGCGAGAGCGGCACCGTGACCACTGCCGGCAGCGTGGTGCGCGACGTTCTCTCTGAACTAGAGATAAGCCTGGGCGCGCTCGACCGCGTTACTCCTAGTGAATTCACGACGCTGATGGAGGGCATGGAAATCACCGTCACGCGCGTGCAAGAGAAAATGGAGAGCGAAGAAGTGGTGGTGCCGTTTGAGAAACAGGTCGTGCGCAACGAGGGCCTGCCGGTGGGCGAGACGCGCCTGCTGCAGACTGGCAGCAGCGGCCTAGAAGAAATCACCTACCGAGTGGTTATGGAGGATGGAGCGGAGGTCTCGAAAGCGGTGCTGCGGCGCACCATGTTGAGCGAGACGGTGGCAGAAATAGTCATGGTCGGCGCGCATTCATCATTCACCGTCATTCCAATCGAGGGCACGCTGGCGTATCTTTCCGCCGGAAACGCATGGATGATGCGCAACTCCAGCGGCAGTCGGAAACCGCTCACCGTGAGCGGCGCGCTGGACGGGCGCGTATTCCAGCTTTCGACCGGCGGCGACCATCTGCTCTATACGCGGACTCCCGCCGAAGACGAAGAGGGTGATGCGGAACCGGCCTTCAACGAACTCTGGGCGGTGGCCACCGCGGCCAATCAGCCGGATCCATTTTCCCTTCAGGCTGAAAACGTGCTCTGGGCGGCGTGGTCGCCAACCGAGGCGCGCACGCTGGCCTTCTCCACCGGCGAGCCGCGCAGCACCGCGCCCGGCTGGCAGGCGCACAATGACCTGCGCCTGATTAGCTTCGATGAAACGGATGAAATCGAGCAGCAGACCGCCGTGCTGGAACCCTCCGCGGGCGGCAGCTTCGGGTGGTACGGCATGCGTTTCGCGTGGGCGCCCGACGGCCAACGACTCGCCTATGCTCAAGCCGATGCCATTGGCCTGATAGATATCGGCGACCCGGAACACCTAACGCAGCCACCCCTGACAACCTTCTCGCATTACCGGACGCACAGCGACTGGGTGTGGATACCTGCAGTGACGTGGTCGCCGGACAGCCACTTCCTGTACACGGTCACGCACGCAGCGCCGGTTGGCCTCGAACTTGCGGAGGATAGCCCCATTTTCGACCTCGCCGCCCTTGCGCAGGACGGCAGCTTTCAGGCAACTCTGGCCGAGCGCAGCGGAATGTGGGCCACTCCCGTAGTTTCGCCACAGACCGAGAGCGGTTTCCGCGTCGCCTTTTTGCAGGCGCTCAACCCGCTCCAGAGAGTCAGCCGCTACCGGCTTGCGCTTATGGATCAGGACGGCAGCAACGTAGCCGCCATTTTCCCCGCCCCGGGCGAGGCCGGTCTGAAGCCCCAGACCGTCGCTTGGTCTCCCGGCGGAAGTCAGATTGCGCTTATCCAAAAGGGCGACCTGTGGATTGTGGAAGAGGATTCGGGCATTGCGCAGCAGCTCACCAACGACGCGCAGACCAGCAGTCCGAGTTGGACGCAGTAACGCATGCGGCGCATCCTGACCATCCTGTGCGCGCTCGCCACGCTGGCCACTCTACTGGGCGCGACCGCTTTGCTAGCACAACACCGCCAGCGCAGCCGCGGGCAGCCGTCCGGGCTGCCGCCCGCCAGCCTGACCCCGCGGCCCGCCAACCTTTACGGCGTGAACATCGCGCTGCTCTCGACAGCACCCCCCAGCCGGGATACCGCTCTCGAGAATGCGGCGGCTGGCGGTTTCGGTTGGGTGCGCCAAACGTTCCCGTGGCGCGAGCACGATTTTGACTGGGATGCCACTGATGCCCTCGTAAAAGCCGTTTCCGCCCAAGAGTTGAAGTTGATAGCCGTACTATCGGCTGAGCGCGCGCCGGAGAACCCGGTCGCCTTCGCGGCATTCGCGGCCCGCTTCGCCCGTCGTTACGCCGAGAACATCGACGTCTATCAAATCTGGGACGAACCCAACCTGAAAGACGGGTGGGGGGGACTGCCGTCGGCGGCAGCCTACGGACGTTTGCTGGCTGCCAGCCACGCGGCCATTCACCGGGCGGATGCGCGCGCCACAGTGCTGCTCGCCGGCCTTGCGCCGACGATTGAAACAGGGCCTGAGAACATCAGCGACTTGCTTTTCTTGCGTCAATTGTACGCCGCCGGCGCTGCGCCGTTCTTCGATGCGGCCGCCGGGAAACCGTACGGATTCAACGCCGGGCCGCACGAGCGCAACCCACACCCGAAAACGCTGAACTTCTCGCGATTCATTCTGCTGCGCGCTGAAATGGAACGCGCCGGCGACGAGGACAAACTGCTCTGGGGTAGCCATTTTGGCTGGTACAACGCGGGGGCGGCGGCGAACGCAACGAGCACCTGGGGCGGGGTGAATGCAAGTCGGCAGGCCGAGTACACCGCCGCCGCCTTCGAGCGCGCCCAGAGCGAATGGCCTTGGGCAGGCGTGCTGGTACTGGAAAACCTGCAACCCAGCGAAGATCCGAGCGACCCGCGCTGGGGTTTCTCCCTGCTCACGCCGGATGGACGCCCGCGCGCCATCCTGGAAAACCTACGCCAGCGCCTCGCCGCTCCTGAGACTGCCATTGCCCCGCCCGGAGTGCACTCAGCGGACGCGCCATTTGCACGATACGAAGGCGCTTGGCAGTTTTCCAAACTGGGAGCCGATATCCCCCAATCAGGCGCGGCCGAAATCAGTTTCGCCTTTGAGGGCACAGACCTTGGGCTGGTAGCCCGGCGCGGTGATTACCGCGCCACCCTTTTTGTGCAAGTCGACGATGAACCGGCCAGTCAGCTGCCGCGCAGTGCGCAGGGGGAGGCATATCAGATCCTGACCTCACCGGATCTCTCGTCTCGCGTCGAATTGCTGCCGCTGGCGGCCGGCCTGCGCCCCGGTCGGCACACCGCCACAATACGCGCCGAGCGCGGTTGGGAGCAGTGGGCGATTGTCGGCTTCTCAGTCGGCAACACGCCGCCACGGGAGGAGCTAGAGCGGAATTTGACGGCACTGGCGGCTTTGGGGATGCTCGCTCTGGTCGGCCTGATTGCCAGCGTCCGTGAGCGCACAGAGCCGCTGCACGCCTTTTTTCTTGCCCTCGGAGAGCGTGCAAACGTGCTCCTAGCTCTGGGACTGGCGGCACTTTTCTGGTTCTCCGCCGGAATGGCCTGGGGACAGGCGCTCCCGCAGCTCTTTCGCCGCCAGAGCGACGCGCTCCCGCTGGCACTGACCACACTCTCAGTCGGATTGTTTTATTTCTCGCCGTGGCTGCTGCTCACACTTGGAAGCCTGCTGGCGTTGCTCGTGCTTTTCTACGCACGCCCGGCCATCGCACTCGCGCTGATAGCGTTGGCAACGCCGTTTTATCTGCAGCCGCGCCCGATGTTCGAGCGCGTTTTCTCCGCCGTGGAGATATTCACCCTGCTGGCCGCCGTCGCCGTTTCGCTGCGCTGGCTATCCTCGCGGCACGCCCACAGCGCCCGAGCCGCCCCGCGGCTACCCACCCTCAATTCGCTCGACCTCGCAGTGCTGGCATTCGCGTTGCTCGCCGCGCTCTCGCTTTTCAGCGCCGAGTTGCGCGGGGTAGCGCTCAACGAGCTGCGCGTGATGGTGCTGGAACCGGTGCTATTTTACGCGCTGTTGCGCAGCATCCCGTTACAGAAAAAGGAACTCTGGCGTGTCGTTGACTTTTTCGTCCTCGGCGCTGCGCTTGTAGCTGCGATTGGCCTGATTCAGTATGCGCTTGGCGTCAACCTGATTACCGCCGAGGGCGGCGTGCTGCGTCTGCGAAGCGTGTACGGTTCGCCCAACAACGTGGGCCTGTACCTCGGGCGCGCGCTGCCGGTGGCAACGGCGGTGATGGTTCTCGGAGGCGCGCGCAACCGCCGCCTGAGCTACTTGGGGGCTGTCCTGCTAATGGCTGCCGCGCTGGCGCTCAGTTTCTCGCGCGGCGCGCTGTTGCTCGGCGTGCCGGCGGCGTTGGCGGTAATCATTCTCTTCCGAGGCGGCAAGCGCGCGGCCGGGGCGTTGTTCGCATTGCTGGGCGTGGCGACCGCGGCGCTATTCGCCTTCGCACGCCATCCGCGTATTGTCAGCCTGCTCAGCCGCACGGCTGGACCGACGTTTTTCCGCCTCAACCTGTGGCGCAGCGCTCTCAACATGATTAGCGACCACCCGCTCACCGGCGTCGGGCTGGATAATTTCCTGTATGCATATCGCGGGCGCTACATCGCGCCGGCCGCGTGGCAAGACCCTCATCTATCCCACGCTCACAACTGGCTGCTGGATTTCGCCACCCGTCTTGGTTTGCCTGGGCTAGCGGTGGCATTCTGGCTGCTGGTGGCTTTCTTCCGCACGGCAGTGCGCGCCGTGCGCACCATGACCGACCCCGGATTGCGCGCACTCGCGGTCGGGTTGGTCGCTTCGATGGCAGATTTCCTTGCCCACGGCATGGTAGACGCATCCTACTGGTTCGTAGATCTGGCATTCGCGTTCATGCTCATGGTCGCGCTCGCGCAGCGCCTGACGAACCAGCGTGACCCGGCTCTGACCTGACACGGGGTTGCACGCCGGTCGCTATGGTAGAATCTTTGCGCGCCTGCAGGCGACGGCGCACAGTACCCACAATGCGCATACTTCTTACCGGCGGCGCAGGTTTCATCGGCTCGCATCTCTGTGATCGCCTGCTCGCGGATGGCCACAGCGTCATCGCCATGGACAACCTCATCACCGGCAGCAGCGATAACATCGCCCACCTGACCGGCAACGAGAGTTTCCGTTTCGTTTTCCACAATGTTGCCGATTACATGAACCTGCCCGAACCGGTGGATGTCGTCCTGCATTTCGCCTCGCCCGCCAGCCCCTCCCAGACGGCGCCGACCAGCTACCTGCAGCTCCCCATTCAAACACTTAAAGCGGGGGCGCGGGGCACGCTCAACGCACTGGGCGTGGCCAAAAAACACACGGCAATGTTCCTGCTCGCCTCCACCTCCGAGGTTTACGGCGACCCGCTCGAACACCCCCAGCGCGAGACATACTGGGGCAATGTGGACCCGGTCGGGCCGCGCTCGGTCTACGATGAAGCCAAGCGCTTCGCCGAGGCGCTCACCATGGCGTATCACCGCACGCACGGGGTCGACACGCACATCGCGCGCATTTTCAATACTTACGGTCCACGCATGGCGCTCGACGACGGTCGCGTGGTACCCAACTTCATCGGTCAAGCTCTGCACGGCGCGGCGCTCACTGTTTACGGCGATGGCGCACAGACGCGCAGCTTCTGCTATGTGGACGATCTGGTCGACGGGTTGATTCAGCTTCTTCACTCCGGGGAAAGCGCGCCGGTGAACCTTGGCAACCCGCACGAGGTCACGATTCTCGAATTCGCGCAGATCATCAACCGGCTGACCGAGAACACGGCCGGCACCGTTTTTGAAGACGGGCGCACGCGCGGAGACCCGCAGCAGCGCCAACCCGATATCTCGCGGGCGGAAGAGCGGCTGGCGTGGAAACCGCAGGTGCCATTAGAACAAGGCCTGCAGCGCACTATCGCCTTCTTCAAGGAGAAACTGGCTGCCAGCGCCTAGCCGGCTCTCCCTCGCCGCCCGACGGTAAGTTGCCATGCGTCGGCATGCATCATTGAGCCGCACCGCCATCGCCATCGTTTTGGTGGCCGCTGCGTTGCTGCTGCTAGCTCTCGGGCAACAAGGACAGCTCGGCCAGCTGCAGAACCTGCTCAGCACCGTGCTTACCCCGTTGCAGGAGGGTCTCGCCGAGTTGGCGCCCGTAATCCCCGCGGATGAACAGGTCGCGCCGCAGGCATTGCTCGACCGCAACGCCACGCTGGCAGCCGAAAATGCGCGTCTGCGCTCCGAAGCGGTGCGCCTGCGCGAGGCCGTCGCCGAACGCGATATGCTGGCGGAACTGCTCGATTTTGAGCGCGAAAACTACGGGCACACTTATCTCACCGCCGAAGTCATCGGCCGCGACCCCAGCGCCTTTCTTCAGTTTCTCATCCTGAACAAAGGCACCACCAGTGGAGTGCAACGCGGCATGCCGGTGGTCACCGGTGCGGGCCTAGCGGGTGTGATCAGCGAGGCCACCCCGCGCGCAAGTAAGGTGTTGATGGTGAACAGCGCTCAGATGGCCGTGAACGTGCGCCTGCAAGAATCGCGCGCCACCGGCGTACTTTTCGGGCAAGCATCCAGTGACCTGCGCCTGCGCTTCGTTCCGCTCGATGCCGATTTATCCGCCGGAAACCTCGCGGTCACGTCCGGGCTAGGCGGAACGCTTCCGGCCGACATCCCGGTGGGGGAAGTAGCCTCGGTGCGCCGGCGCGCTTATGACGTTTTTCAGGAAGCGGAGGTGCTGCCAATGGTGGATTTCAGTCGACTGGAACTCGTGCTGATAATCACTGATTTCACTCCGACCGATCTCAACCCGCTGCTCGCCACTGCGGAACCGGGAACCCCGTGAGAAACGTGCTGCTCGCCCTGCTGCTGCTGCCGCTGCTGGCGGCCGCGCAGAGCACTCTCATCCCCCAATCAGGTTGGGCGGCCAAGGCGAGACCCGATCTGGTGTTGGTAGTGGTGCTAGCGTGGAATCTCGCCAGCCCGCACGCTGAGAGCATTTTGTGGGCGCTCATTGGCGGTCTGGCGGTGGACGCGCTCTCGGGCGGCCCGATGGGCGCTAGCGTGCTCGCACTGCTCGCGGCCACCCTGCTGGCCAACTTCACCAGCGCGCGCGTGTGGCAAAGCCACCTCTTTCTGCGTATCGCGGTGACGGTCCCCGGAAGCATGCTCTATTACCTGATATACTCGCTGGTACTCGCATTCTCCGGCTGGCAGGCAGATTGGGCGAGCGTGTCCGTCACCATCTTTTTGCCCGCCGCCGCGCTGAACACTGCGCTGATGCTGCTTTTATTTCCCTCGGCGCGCTGGGTAAGTGCTCGCATCGCGCCGCGCGCCATCGGCATGTAAGATGAACTCCCCACCCTTCATATCGCCCGGGCGTACCGGCGCCTTTTATGCCCTTATCGTTATCAGCATGATAGCCGGTGTCAGTCAACTCGTTCGGCTGCAGGTGGTCGAGCACGTTGAACTCAGCGAACTGGCCGTCGAAAACCGACAGTCTAGGGTGAATGAGCCCGCGCCGCGCGGGGTGATCTACGATCGCAACGGCGTCATTCTGGCCCACAATATGCCCTCGTTTAATGTGGTCATCACCCCGGCCGACTTGCCCGATGACGACGTGCGCCTGCACGAAATCTATCAACGCCTTTCGGCCGTGACCGGCGCGCCCATCAGCACCCCGCCGCTGGACGCCGGCAACGCCAGCGCAAACCAATTGGGCGAAGATGCGCCGCCTCCGGGCATCACTGAAGTGGTCTCCTTGCAGGAATCCATTGCGCCATATAAGCCGGTCGTGGTCGCGCCGGATGTCCGACGCGAGGTGGCGATGACGCTGAGCGAAGAGCTGCGCAACCTTCCGGGCGTCGATATCAAAGTGGCACCAACCCGCGATTACCCCACCGGAGCGCTCACCGCGCACGTGGTGGGTTACATGGGCCCGATTACTCGCGAGGTGGAGGATTTCTACATCGAAAAGGGATTCGACCCCTCGCGAGACAAAATCGGATACGCCGGCATCGAAGCTTTTATGCAGGACACCCTCGCCGGAAAGAACGGCTCCAAAGTCGTCGAGCACGATGTGGCCGGCCTGGAGTTGCGTACGGTGGGCGAGGTGACCCCGGCCGTGGCGGGCAGCAGTCTCGTCCTCACTGTGGACGTGCGCCTGCAGGCCATCGCCGAAGGCGCGCTGCGCCAGCGACTGAAACTGGAGAACCAGATCCGACGCGGGCAGCCGGTCACAAACGGGGTAATCATCGCGATGAACCCACAAACTGGCGAAATCCTCGCGCTGGTCTCGCTGCCCACGTACGACAACCAGCAGTTCGCCCGCTTCATCCCGGTGGATTATTACAACGAGTTGCACGAGCATCCCCATCGCCCGCTGCTTAATCAGGCCATCAGCGGCGAACACCCGCCCGGCTCAGTGTTCAAATTGGTGGTCGCTTCCGGCGCGCTGCAGGAAGGGATTATCACCCCGGAGCAACGTGTCTTCGACCCGGGGGAAATCGAAATCGTCAACCGCTATTTCCCAAATGACCCAGGCAAGACGCGCAAGGTGGTGTGTTGGAAGCGTGACGGGCACGGCAATGTGGATTTCATCACCGGCGTCGCGCAATCCTGTGACGTATATTTCTATGCTCTCGGCGGCGGCTACGAAGAGGGCGGCGTGGAGAATGGCGGGTTGGGCATTGACCTCATCCACCAATACGCCACCTGGCTGGGCTATAACCAGCCCACCGGCATCGAGTTGCCGGGCGAATTGGGAGGGCTCATCCCCAACCGGGACTGGAAACGGCTTAATATAGGCGAAAACTGGTCCACGGGTGATACTTACATCGCCTCCATCGGACAGGGTTATGTGCTCGCCACGCCGATACAAGTGCTCAATTCGTTCACCCCGTTCATCAATGGCGGCGCACTGGCACGACCGACGATTATCCGCGAAGTGCTGGACGGAGAGGGAAACGTGGTGCAGCCCTTCGAGCCGCGCGTCATCCACCAGACTCCGTTGAAACGGCCGGTGGTGGACCTGGTGGCCAAGGGGCTGCGCCAAGTGATGATTGACGGCACCGGGAAACGCCTCGTGCAGGTCGAGGGCGTGACGCTGGCCGGAAAAACCGGCACCGCCGAATATTGCGACAACATCGCCCAGAAAGCCGGACGCTGCAAATTCGGGTCATGGCCGGCGCACGCCTGGTTCGTTGGTTACGGACCTTTTGAAGACCCGGAAATTGCGGTGCTTGCCTTCGTTTACAGTGGCGAAGAAGGCGCCACCGTTGCCGGCCCGGTGGTGATAGAAATCCTGGACGCTTACTTCGAACTCAAAGCTATCGAACAGGACGCATCCGGCTAAGAATGTGCCCGGGCAGTTAGCGAATGTCCACAACTTTGAATTCAAACTCGGGCCGCGCAGGAATGACTGCCCCCAGCCGGCGCCTGTGGAAAAACCTCGACTGGGGCTTGCTCGTAGCGGTGGCGCTTCTGGTCACGTTCGGGATTGCCATGATTCGCTCAAGTACATTCGGTCATCCCAACCTGGCGGACACACCCTCCAAACAGATTCGGTTTGCGCTGGTGGGGGCCGTGCTCCTGTTTCTGGTGGCCTCCATCGACTATCGTTACTGGCAAAGTCTCTCTAGGGTACTGTACATCGGGAGCATCATACTTCTCGCAGTACTTTTCATTACCGGCGTTGTAGCAGGCGGGGCACAACGCTGGTTCGATTTCTTCGGCCTGTTTTTCGTGCAGCCTTCCGAACTGGCGAAAATCGGCAGCGTCATCTGGATCGCCAGTTTTTTCGCGCGCCGCCGCGAGAAGCTGGCCAATTTCAAATGGGTGCTGATATCCATTGTTCACGCCGGCGTCCCGGCGGCGCTGGTCATGGCGCAACCCAACCTGAGTTCGGCCGTGATGATAATTGTGGTCTGGGTCAGCATTCTCTGGGCGGCGGGCTTACGCTGGCAGCAAGTGGCGCTGCTGTCCGGTGCCGGTCTGGCTGGCCTGCCGGCATTGTGGCTGCTGATGCAAGATTACCAGCGCGACCGCATCGCCAATTTTCTCAACCCCGCCGCAGACCCGGGCGCCCAGTACAACGTGCGCCAGGCGCTCATCAGTATCGGCTCCGGCGGCTGGTTCGGCCAGGGTTATAATCAAGCCTCGCAGGTACAGCTGCGCTTTTTGAAGGTGCGCCACACCGACTTTATTTTCTCCGCCACGGCTGCCGAGTTCGGCCTTGTGGGGGTGGTGGTGGTCATGATTCTGTTGATAGTAGTTGTCGCACGCATCCTGCGGATAGCCAACATCGCGAGAGAGCCATTCGGCGCGTACCTTTGCTTTGGCATGGCCTCAATGATTTTCGCACAGGTCTTTTTCAACATCGGCATGAACCTTAATCTGCTTCCGGTAATCGGGTTGCCGCTTCCGTTCGTAAGTTATGGCGGCAGCGCGCTGCTCACTCTCAGCGTAGGCCTCGGGCTGGTGCAGAGTGTCGCATTGCACCACCGGAAATATGAGTTCTGATCCTGCGCGCGTTCGCTTTGCGCCCTCCCCCACCGGCCACCTGCACCTGGGCGGCGCGCGCACCGCACTCTATAATTTTCTCTACGCGCGCCAAACCGGCGGCAAGCTGCTGCTGCGCATAGAAGACACCGACCGTAAACGCTACCGGGCGGCGGCGGCGGAAGGGTTGATGGACAGCCTGCGCTGGCTCGGGATAGCTTGGGACGAGGGCCCGGACGTGGGCGGGGCATTTGCACCCTACATCCAGTCCGAACGCGCCGCCCGGCATCGCGAACACGCGCAGCAGCTGCTGAACGCGGGAAAGGCGTACCATTGCTTTTGCGACAGAAACCGGCTGCAGGAACTGCGACGTGGCCGCCAGAGCTATGACAGGCTCTGCCGCGAACTCGCACCCACGGCTGCCCGTCAGCGCGTCCAATCAGGCCAGGCGCACGTCATCCGTTTTCGCAGCCCGAAAGAGGGCAGCACCACAGTGCGCGACCTGCTCCGGGGCGAGATAACCGTCCGCAACGCGCAGTTGGATGATTTCGTTCTGCTAAAGTCAGATGGGTTTCCGGTCTACCATCTGGCGGCCATGGCTGATGATCACGCCATGGGAATAACGCACGTGATTCGCGGCGAGGAATGGCTTCCCAGCCTGCCCAAACACGCGCTGATAATGCGCGCATTCGGCTGGCCGGAACCGACATGGTGCCATCTTTCCGTGCTAAAAAAACCCGGCGGCAAAGGCAAGATGAGCAAGCGCGATGCGCGGCAGCTCGACAAAGCCGAGGGCCATTCTATCTTCATCCACAAATTGCACGAGCGCGGGTATCTCCCGGAGGCGGTCGTCAACTGGATGGCGTTGATGGGTTGGAGCCTGGATGACCGCCGCGAGGATTTCACCCTTGCGGAATTGCAGTGCGCGTTCGGTCTGGAGCAGCTGAACGCCTCTCCGGCGGCAGTGGATTTCAGCAAGCTAGACCACTTCCAGGGAAAACGGGTGCGCCAACTTTCGGCCACGGATGTGGCTGCGGGCATCAAACCGTATTTCCTGCGCGAGGGATTGAAACCGGACGAAGCCACGCTGCTGAAAATCGTGCCGCTGATACAGGAACGCATCGTCACTTTCGAGGACGCTCCGCAATGGGCGGGCTTCTTCTTTCAGCCGCATGTCTCCCCCGAGCCCGCGCACCTTGTGGCGAAAAAACTCACCCCAGCCGAATCGCTTGCGGCGCTGCAGCAGGCGCGGCAAACTCTGGTCACATTGCCCACTTTCGAGCGTGATCCGGTGGAGAAGGCCCTGCGCGCACTCGCGGATGAACTCGGGCTCAAACTTGGCCAGTTACTCACCCCGGTGCGAGTGGCTGTGAGTGGCCAGCGCGTCAGCCCGCCGCTCTTTGAGACACTGGAAATCCTCGGGCGCGAGTCCGCGCTTCAGCGCATGGAGAACGCCACAAAACTGCTCAAAGACCTGTGACCGCGCCACGCGCTATGGTAGAATTTGACCAACGCTGGGGGATAGTTTAGTTGGTAGAACAGCGGATTCTGGCTCCGCCAGCTCAGGTTCGAATCCTGGTCCCCCAGCCTGCACTCCTTAATCTTACTTGAGCCGCACACTGTGCTATACTGCCGGCCAAGATGCAGTCTGTTACCGCATCGCATTTCCACGGCGACCAGCGGCATAAGGAGTAGAGCGGCTATGACCAAACACACACGCGCACTAAAGAAAGCGGAACGCGACTTTGCGAAGACCACAGCAAAACTAGAAGCGCTGCAGACCGAAGAAGAAAAGGTGCAGCAGGCGCTTGGTGAAGAACCCGCCGAAGACGAAACCGAAGCAGCCCGGAAAGAGCTTGCCCGCATAGAGAAGAGTATGTCACAGGCGAAATCCGCCCAGAAAAAAGCCAAGTCCAAGGTGGCCGAGGCGGAAATGTTCGTGATGCGGAACCGCTATTAGACATTGCACTTCCTAATCTCGGCTGGAATCTGAGACTTGACAACACCCATGCACCACGGTATCATGCGCTAGAGTACGGAGTATGCAGACGACAGGCGCATTGGCAGCACCACGGTAGTATCCTCCAGCGGTACCCGTCACCATAGGCAAAGCATCAAAGTCTAAAAAGGAGCATTAAGTCTTATGACTGAACGCGAGAGCGGCACTGTGAAGTGGTTCAACGACGCCAAAGGTTTTGGCTTCATCGCCCGTGAAGAAGGCGATGATTGTTTCGTTCACTACAGTGCTATCACAGCGGATGGTTTTCGGACACTGCACGAAGGCCAGCAGGTTGAATTCACTGTTGAGCCATCAGACAGAGGTCCAAAAGCCATTGATGTATCGATCGTTTAAGTTTTCCTGAAAAGACCTGTCGTCTACCTGGGGAAAATTAGCAGTACCAAGACATAGCTTGGAGAGCGCGGCGGCTCATTTCGCCAGAAGTGGCCGCCGCGTTTTGATTCCCGTCAGTCTAAAGTGTTACCCCCGCGCTTTCTTGCTCTTTCAATGCGCGCCCACGTGTCGCGCAGCGCCACCGTGCGATTGAACACAGGCCGTTGCTCCGAAGAATCCGCGCTGTCAACGCAGAAATATCCCTGGCGTTCGAACTGGAAGCGGCTACCGGGTGCGGCCTGCGCAAGACCGGGCTCCAATTTGCAACCGCCCAGAATCCGCAGCGATTCCGGGTTCAAACTGGAAGCCAGATCCTCAGCCGCCAGTGCGCCGGGATCCTCCGCCAAGAACAGGCGCTCATACAGGCGCACTTCCGCATCCAGCGCATGCGCGGCTGAGACCCAGTGCAACGTAGCCTTCACCTTGCGGCCATCCGGGGCAGACCCGCCGCGCGTGGTCGGATCGTAGCTGCAGTGCAGCTCCTCCACCTCCCCGGTTTCTGCGTTCTTCACCACGCTCTCGCAACGGATGAAGTAGGCATATCGCAGGCGCACCTCGCGACCAAGCGCAAGCCGGAAAAACTTACGCGGCGGGTCTGCGCGAAAATCATCACGCTCAATGTAAAGCACGCGCGAAAACGGCACGCTGCGCGTGCCCATAGAGAGATCTTCGGGGTTGTTGACTGCCTCCAGCTGCTCGACCTGACCTTCAGGGTAGTTCAGCAGCAGCACACGGAGCGGGCGCAGCACGCCCATCGCGCGCGGCACGCGGCGGTTCAGGTCCTGCCGCAGAGTGTGTTCAAGTAGCGCCATATCCACCGTGGTGTTGCGCTTTGCCACTCCAATCACCTCACAGAAATCGCGCAGGGCCGCAGGGGTGTAGCCCCGGCGGCGCATCCCCGAAATAGTGGGCATGCGCGGGTCGTCCCATCCGCTCACGTGCCCGCCAGCCACCAGCGCTGCCAGTTTGCGCTTGCTCAATACGGTATGGCTCAGGTTCAAACGCGCGAACTCAATCTGGCGTGGGTGCGTCACGCCGAGCTCATTGAGAAACCAGTCGTAAAGGGGGCGGTTGTTTTCGAACTCCAGCGTGCAGATGGAATGGGTGACGCCTTCGAGTGAATCACATTGGCCATGCGCGAAATCGTATAGCGGGTAGACGCACCATTTGTCGACGGTACGGTGGTGGCGCACGTGCAGGATGCGATACATCACCGGGTCGCGCAGATTCAAATTCCCGCTGCGCATGTCGATTTTGGCGCGGAGCACGTGGCTGCCCTCAGGGAATTTGCCCGCGCACATGTCCTCGAACAACTCCAGATTATGGTCCACCGTGCGTTCGCGATAGGGGCTTTCACGGCCCGGCTCGGTGAGCGTGCCACGATGCGTGCGAATTTCGTCAGCGCTCAGGCTGTCCACATAAGCTTTCCCGGCACGAATCAGCTGCAGCGCGAATTGATACAGGTCTTCGAAATAATCGGAGGCGTAGTGCAGGTGACGGCCCCAGTCAAAACCGAGCCAGCGCACATCCGCGATGATTGATTCTACAAACTCGGCTTCCTCCTTTTCCGGATTGGTGTCATCGAAGCGCAGGCTGCACACCCCACCATGTTCGGCGGCAATGCCGAAATTCAGGCAGATGGATTTGGCATGGCCGATGTGCAGGTATCCGTTCGGTTCCGGGGGGAAGCGGGTCTGCACGCGCCTGTCGAACTTGCCCGCGCGCGCATCCTCGGAGACTGCGGCGCGCACGAAATCGGATTTTGGCTCTCGTTTTTCCTCGCTTTGTGGTCGCCCCTGTTTCGCTGCCATTGTTACTCTCTTGCCATCTGTGTCAGCGCTTATCCATGCCCGGCAACGCTCACGATTACCGCTGTGACAGGCGGTAGCGCTGCCGTTTTTCTCCCGCGGCCATGCGTTTTCGCTCCTGCTCAGTCTCGCAGATGAGGTACGGAACCAGCGTGGGACGCCCATTATCGTCCAGAGCCACATACATGAAAAAGGCCGAGTTTGTTTCCACGCGCTCGCCGGTGAGCGGGTTCTCTGCCTCCACCGTGACCAACACTTCAACCGAGGTGCGACCCACCCAGCTGACCAGCGCGTACAGGTGCAACAGCGCGCCCACCTGCACTGGCTTGTCGAAGGTCATCGAATCGATGAACACTGTGACCGTGGGGCGTCCGGCATGGCGCATAGCGGCCAGGCCGCCGGCCTCGTCTGCCAGTTTCATGATCGTGCCGCCATGCACATTGCCAAGTGGATTGGCGTGTTCCGGTTGCATCAGCTGCGCAATACTCACGCACGACGCTGCAGCCGCCTTGCCATCCGGCTGCTCCCGCTGCTTCACGTCCACTTTGCCTGCACGGATAGATTGCGCGCTCATGGATGTTCTCCGATTTCTCGATAGATCCGCAACAGATCCGCTGCGGAGTTCTCCCAGCGAAACTGCGCGGCACGCACCAAGCCCTTTGCCCGCAGCACATGCCTGAGCTCGGGCTGATTGACCAATTTTTCAATCGCGGCTGCCATCGCGCCGACGTCGCGCGGGTCGATCAGCAGAGCCGCATCTCCGGCCACTTCCGGTAGACATGGCGCGGTGGATGCGAGCACCGGCGCTCCGCAGGCCATAGCCTCCAACACCGGAAGGCCGAAGCCCTCGTACAGAGATGGGAAAGCCATTATCGCCGCCGCGGAGTACAACGCTGGAAGATCATCTTCCGCCACGAAGCCCGGGAAAAACACCCGTTCCGGCAGCCCGCGCGCCGCCACCTGAGCATGGACTTCATCGTACAGCCAGCCCTCGCCTCCCGCCAGCACCAGATTATACTCAGAATCGCGTAGTACGCGGTCAAAGGCTTCGATTAGTCGGGCGTGATTCTTGCGCGGCTGCAAAGTTCCGATTGAAAGCACGTACGGCCGCTCGCCGAGACCATAACGCCCGCGCACTGCTGTATGTCTGCTGGGGTCATCCACAGGCCGGAATCCAGCTGCCACGCCCGCGTACAGCACGCTGATTTTTTCCGCCGGAGTTCCGTAAAGCGCCATGAGGTCATCTTTGGTGGCCTGGGAGTCCGCGAGCACATGCGTGGCGCACCGCACCGAACGCGGCACCACCACATCCAGATAGCCACGCAGCCCGGGCGCGGCCGAACTCGGATGACGCGCGAATGAAAGGTCGTGCACGGTCAGCAATGTGGGCGTGCGCCCGAGCGTGGGCGGCAGGGTGAAATCGGGCGAGTGATAGACATCCACCCGCCCGGTGATAAGCTCCACCGGCAACGGCACGCGCAGGCGCTGCCACACGCGCGCCAGCCAGATATCGTGGAAAGGCAGCCGCCGGGCGCGGAAATTGGCCGGCAGCGCCGGTAAGGCTCCCGCGCCGCGATTGTCGGCGGCGAAAAAAAGGCTATATTCATTCTCGCTGTCCAGCGCAGCCAACGCACGCAGCAATTCGCGCACATAACGGCCGATGCCGCCCCGCTGGCGTACGGCGGCGGTGACCTCTAGGCCGATTCTCACCCGTCAGCCCTCAATCGACGTCGCTGTAAGTCCAATGACGATTAACGAAGAAATTCCAGAATGACACCACCGCGACCGCGCACACCTGGCCGGCATTTATGCCCAACATCAACCCGGAGCGCTCCCCGTAAAAGCCCTGCAGTAACGGAATCAGAAGCGAGCTGACGCCACCGAAGATGAGCAGATTCAGAGCCAGCCCAACTACATTCACAAGCGCGAATTGCGCCGCCTGTACACGCAGCCGCTTCGAACGCGATTCCGGGTATGTCCAGTAGCGATTCCAGATGAAATTGCTGATCAGCGCGAGCAAAAATGAAATGGTTTTGGCCAGCAGTCGCAGCGAGCCGGTGGACATGCCGAGCACACCCACCATAATGTTCAGGGCGCCGGTGTCTATCACAAACCCGATGGCGCCCACCATGCTGAATTTCGCGAAGCGTTTTAACTCCCGGCGATTGAGCCGCGCCGTTTTCAGGATCGATTCCACTGGATCATCCGCTCGCCTGACTGACATTCGTCTTTCCGGTGGGCGCGGCGATCACCGCGAGCACGCCAAGCAACGCCCCTAGGTACAGATGCACGTTGTTCACGAAAAGATAATCCACCAGGTTGTGCACCGTCATATGCGTCCACACGCCCAGTAGCCCCAGCGCAACCCCCCGCCTCCAGCCGGTGCTGCCTCCCAGCGCCCGCAACGTGACAGCGAACACGCTGCCCCACAACAGTAGATATGCGCCCAGCCCCAGCAACCCGGTCTCAGCCGCAGCGTTCAGGTAAACATTATGTGCATGACCCAACGCATGCTCCCAATTATGCAAGCGATAATCAGGATAAGCGGCCTGGAAATTGCCCAGCCCCACACCCAACCACGGGCGCGCGGACGCCATGCGACTGGCCGCCTGCCAGTGCGCTACCCGTTCAATGAGCGAGTAATTCTCAGCGTCAATGGCTGCGCCGCGCACATCTTGCACGCGCGTGAATTCCGCTACCGAATCAAAGCGCTCCACGATATCCTCCGGCAGAGCGCCGACGCGCGCCACCACGAAAACAGCCGCCAACCCGAGCATCGCCACAACAATTCCCCATCCTTGCCGACGCGGCCAGAAAACCCCCATCACGCCGGCTGCGACCAGTGAGCCAATCCAGGCTCCGCGCGAATACGAAACCACCAGGCCCCCCATCGCGAGCACAGCGGCCGCGAGTGCGAGCACGCCCAGACTGGTGCGACGCGCTTTTGCCGGCTTCCGCGCTGCTGAAAGCAACCCCACGGAAAGGCCAATCCCGAGCGGCCAGCATAACCCCATGAAGCCACCAAAAGGATTGGGTTGCTCGAAGGTTCCATAGGCGCGGAACAGGCCCGGGACGAGTTCGAAAGCTTCCGGGCCACTACTGCGCAGGCCGAACTCCCACAGGCCAACCGCCGCCTGCAGCGCACCCGAGGCCAGAGCCGCTGTCAGAACCCAGCCCACGTGACGCCGCCGGCAGCAGTCAAATACCAGTAGCGCCACCGCTACCAGCTGCAGCCATTTGATCAATTCGAACAGTCCGCTCAACGGGTCTGCCGCCCCCCACAGAGAGAGCGCACCGACGCCCACATAGAGCAGCGCGGGCACGGTGAAAGCGGGCATTCGCAAGCGCAGCCTGCGCCGGAACAGACCGTGCAGCAGCCACGCCAGCGCGAACAGGCCGAAGAGAACCTGGCCGGGGAAAATCGGCGCGCCCGGCCAAGCGGCAGCAAGCAGCGCGCGCGCAGGGCCAAACAGCAGGGCCAGCGCGAGAGCGGCAAGCGGCTCGAATAGGGCGATCGCGATTGCAATTCCCCCGGCCAGAATCAGCATTCCCAAGGGCAGCGGCGTCAACGCGAGCAACGTGGCCACGCCGCCGCCCAGAGTCAGCAGCCCGAGCGCGTGCCGGGACAGGTATGCGCTTAACGGTTTCGCGGCCCGGGAACCCAGTGCCATTTGCGTTGTCAGTGGTGCTGTGTGCTGCCGCGCTCCAGTCCCACCAGGAAACGCGCCAGATTGTCGAGGTCGTCTAAAATGTAGCCGGCACCGCGCGCCACGCACGTCAGCGGGTCTTCGGCCACCCAGCATTCCACGTTAATCTCGTCCTGCAATCGCTGCGCCAGCCCCTGAAGCTGCGCCACCCCGCCCGCAAGGCAGACGCCCGTTTCCATCAGGTCGGCGATAATCTCCGGGGGGGTTTCGTCGATGGCATCTTTGACGAGGTTTATGAGAGTGCGCGCCGATTCCCCTAGCGCATCCCGAATCTCAATTGACGAGACTTCAACCGCTTGTGGCAGTCCGGTCACCAGGTTGCGGCCGCGCAATGTCACCATCTTTTCCTCTGGCAGCGAATACGCGGAGCCGACTGATACTTTCACGCGCTCGGCCATGCGCTCACCAATGGCAAGGTTATGTTTTGAGCGCGCGTACTCGATGATGTCCTCGTCCATCTCATCCCCGGCCACACGCAGCGAGCGGCTGATGACAATTCCGCCCATGGAAAAGACCGCGATCTCGGTAGTGCCGCCGCCGATATCAAGCACCATCGAGCCGCGCGCCTCCCCAACGGGCAGCCCGGCCCCGATTGCGGCAGCCATAGGCTCTTCAATCAGGTAAGCCGCGCGCGCACCCGCCGCGAGAGTAGCATCGTATACCGCGCGCTTTTCCACCTCGGTCACTCCGCTAGGGACGCCCACCACCACCCGCGGGCGCGGTATCGGAACGTAGTTTTGCTCGTGTGCTTTGTCAATGAAATAGCGCAGCATCGCCTCGGTTATCTCGAACTCAGAGATGACTCCATCGCGAAGTGGCCGTATAGCCAAGATATTAGTTGGGGTCCGCCCCACCAGCTCCTTGGCCTCCGCACCGATGGCAAGTGGACGGCGCGTCTTTTTGTCCACCGCGACCCAGGATGGCTCGTTAATAACGATACCCTTGCCACGCACATACACAAGAGTGTTGGCAGTGCCAAGGTCGATGCCAATATCCAGTGAAAACAGGCCCAGCAGCCAGTTCAGCGGGCTAAATGCCAATCGATTCTCTCCTACTCAGACAGGGTTTCATGTGACGGGCGATTATACCACGCAGGCATGCAATCCGAAGCTGCACTGGCGAAGCCCCGCGTGCTATAATCACACGCATGGATTTGCTCAATCACTTGCAGGATTTTGAGCGTGAAACCGGGGCCGCAGATTGGACGCCCGGGCTAGTGGTGGGGGTATCCGGCGGCGCTGATAGCCTGGCGCTGCTGCACCTTCTCAGCAGGCTTGCGGAGAAGCCGCCGCGGGTGCACGTCGCACACCTTGACCACGGCCTGCGCCCCGATTCGGCCGAGGATGCGCAGTTCGTCGCCAGCATCGCGCGGGACTGGGGTTTTTCAATCTCAATTGAGCGCCGCGACGTTGCCGCCATCGCCGCGAAGCGCAAGCTATCGCTTGAGGCGGCCGGGCGGCAGGCGCGCTACGCATTCCTTGCTGAGGTAGCGCAAGAGGAGCACGTCAACCTGATTATGGTCGGCCACAACGCCGATGACCAGGTGGAAACCGTGCTCATGCACCTGTTGCGCGGCGCCGGCATGGGCGGATTGCGCGGCATGCGCCCGCTCACGCCCATGGCCGCAATGCACCTTGCGACCGCCACGCCCGTGCCGGCCGAGTTGCGGCTGGGTCGCCCACTGCTGCCGGTCACGCGCGCTGAAATTGAAGCGTATTGCAATGAGCACAGGCTGCAACCCCGCCAAGACGCAAGCAACGCCGAAACTACTTTCCTCCGCAACCAGCTGCGCCACGAGGTGTTGCCGCTGCTCGAGAGTGTGAACCCAAACCTGCGCGCCGCTCTGCGGCGCATGGCCGCCGTGTTCACCGAGGACCACCGCGTGCTGCAGCAGGCGATTCGCGCGGCCTGGGAGCAGGTGGTCGCGCGCCGGGATGAAAACCGCGTGCTGCTGCGCAGCGGCGAGTTCGCCAAACTGCTTCCGGGTTTGCAGCGGGGGCTGCTGCGATGCGCCATCATGGAATTGCGGCCGCATTTGCGCGATATCGCGTCCGAGCCAATTGCGCAAGCCGTGGATTTCTGCGCGACCGCAGAGGTGCGCCAGCAGCGCTCGCTGCCCGGAGAGCTGGCGCTGACGCTGGATTACGAGCACCTGATGATCGCGCCGGCCGGGGTGGAGCCGCGCCCGCCCAACGGCCTTCCGCTGCTTAACGGCACAGACGCCATTCCGCTTGCGGCCCCAGGAGAGACGACGCTGGGCGAGTGCGGCTGGCGCGTGCGCATCGATGCTCCTGAGAACGTGCGCTTGAAGAGCATCCGCGCGCACCAAGACCGCTGGCAGGCTTTTATGGACGCCGACCGGATGCCGGGGCAATTGCGACTGCGCCCCCGCCGCCGAGGCGAGCGTTTCCAACCGCTCGGGATGAACGGCAGCAGCCAGTCGCTGGCGGATTTCATGACCAACGCCAGAATCCCGCACGCGTCGCGCAGCCGGTTTCCGCTGCTGGTCAGCGGCGAGCGCGTGCTCTGGGTACCCGGGTGGAGATTGGACCGGCGCGCGCGCGTCCGGCGCGGCAGCCGCCGAATCTGGCGCATACGCATGCTGCCGCCCGCATGATCCAGAGAGCGTCCGCTGTAATGCGCGCAGGGCTGTGCCTAGCGCTGCTGCTGATTACAACGGCGGCAACCGGTTGTCAACCGTCCAAGCAGTCGCGCACGCTGCGGCTGGCCACCACCACCAGCACAGAAAACTCCGGGCTGCTGGCGGCTATTCTGCCACGTTTCGAGGCCGAAACGGGGATCACGGTTGAGGTGATAGCCGTCGGCACCGGGCAGGCGCTCGCGCTGGGCCAGGCCGGCGACACCGACCTACTGCTGGTGCACGCTCCGGAACGCGAACAGGAATTCCTGGCCGCCGGTTATGGCACCGGTCGCAACAGCGTGATGTACAACGATTTCATCATCGTCGGCCCGCGGAATGATCCCGCCGGCATCCACGGCACGAGCCGCGCCGCCGGGGCTATGGTGGCCATCGCCGCCACCGGTGCGCCATGGGCCTCCCGCGGGGACGATTCCGGCACACACATCAAGGAACAGGCTCTGTGGTTGGCAGCCGGGTTACAGCTCCCCTCATCGGAGAACTGGTATTACTCGCTCGGACAGGGAATGGGCGCAACATTGAACTACGCAAACGAGACCGACGCCTACACCCTGACCGACCGCGGCACATACCTGGCTCAATCCGAACACCTGCCCTTTCTGGCATTGATGGTGGGTGGAGAGAACATCAGCGCGAATGTCGACCCGGAGCTTTACAATCCTTACGGACTAATCCCGGTGCACCCGGACAAAAACGATGGCATCAACCACCAGATGGCTCTGCAGTTCGTGGACTGGCTCATTTCTGCGGAAACTAGCGAGTACATAGCCGCATTCGGAGTTGAGCAGTTCGGACAGCACCTCTTTCGCCCACAGGGGCATTCACAATGATGCCATTTCCTAGAGGCCGGTGCGCCAGCGTCGAAATCAACATCGTCTTCCTGAATACGGTGCGCGCCGGTACGCTCAATTGCAGCGCCGAGGTCGTCAAGCGGGGAAAATCCATAGGCTTTGCGCAGGCGGAAATAACGCATGGCAAGAGGCTGGTCCGTAAGGCAACGGGAACCTTTACCATTCGCGCGAAATGACAGGACACTAGAGAATGCAGACACTAATTGAAGCGCTGCAAGAAGCCCTGAAACTGCTGCTGGCACTGGACCCGCGCCTGCTCGGCACGGTGTTGTTGACGCTGCGCATCACCTTCTCCTCGCTGGCGCTGAGCACGCTACTCGGACTGCCGGTGGGGGCGGCGCTCGGGCTGGCAGGCCGGTTGCCAGCCCGCGGTTTGCTAATGGCCGCGCTCTACACCGGCATGGGATTGCCACCAGTGGTCGTTGGTCTCTTTGTGTTCGTGCTTCTTTCGCGCTCCGGTCCACTGGGGGAATTGGGCTGGCTGTTCACCCCCACCGCTATGGTTTTCGCCCAGACCATTATCGCACTGCCGCTGGTGATAGGCCTGACCATGGCCGCCGTGGGCAGCGCGCACCCGGAACTGCGGCCGCAGCTGCGCGCTCTGGGGGCTACCCGCTGGCAGGCCGTTATGACTGTGCTGGCCGAGACGCGACTGGGGCTTCTGGCCGCAATCGCCGCCGCCTACGGGCGCATCGTGGCGGAAGTGGGCGCGGTGATGCTGGTGGGCGGGAACATCGAGATGAAGACGCGCGTGCTGACTACGGCCATCGTGCTGGAAACGCGCAAAGGCGCATTCGCGCTGGCGCTGGCGCTCGGGTTGATCCTTCTGGCGCTCACATTCGCGGCCAACAGCGCCCTGCTTCGCTTTGGAAACTGGAATGGACAGCCACGCTAAGAGTCCCGACCTCTACCGCATGAAGGCGCTCCGCAAGGATTACGACGGGCGCACTGTGCTGCACATTGGCACGCTCACCATCAACCGCGGCGAGATTCTGGCCGTAGTCGGCCCGAGCGGGTCGGGAAAATCCACGCTGCTGCGACTGCTCAACTTTTTGGAGCCTGCCAGCGCGGGCGAATTGTATTTCGATGGCCGCGTGGCGCCGGCCGACCCTCCGTTGGCCACCCGCCGGCGCGTGACGACCGTGTTTCAGCGCCCGCAGCTGCTCAGCCGCTCGGTGAGCGCCAACGTGGCCTTCGGGCTGCGCCTGCGCGGCGGCGCGGCCGACAACGAACGCGTGCGCCAGACGCTTGAGCGGGTGGGCATGACCGCGCTGGCGCAAAGCACCACGCGCACACTCTCAGGAGGAGAACGCCAACGGGTGGCGCTTGCGCGCGCACTGGTCCTGCAGCCCAAGGTGCTGCTGCTGGATGAGCCCACCGCCAATCTGGACCCATACAACGTCAATCTGATTGAATCATTAATCGGTGAACAGCACCGGCTGCACAACGCCACCATCGTGTTGGTCACGCACAATGTGTTTCAGGCCCGGCGGCTGGCGCAGCGTTGCGCGCTGCTGCTGGATGGCGAGCTGGTAGAGGTGGCCCCGACAGAGACATTCTTCGAGGCACCCACGGACGCGCGCGTAGCGGCCTTTGTGGGCGGCCAGATGGTTTGTTAGGAGCCGCCCACCGCCCAGGCCTGCACGCGGTGGATGGGGAGATGTCCCTGCGCCGCAAGTTCAGGGGAAGGCAGCGAGGCTTCATCCGGCTTGTCAGACAGCCCGAAAAGCAGAGCGCCGCGCTCTTTCCAGCGCAGCGCCATTTCGCGCACCTCCTGCGTAATCACGATTTCATCCACCAGCAGCTGTTTAGCCGAGTCCCCACCCTGCGACTGACCCATGCATCCCACCGTGGTCAAATATTCATTGTAGCGAAAGGCCTTGAAGGGAGTCGGGTCTCCGCCCTGCACTCTGGCGTAAATGTCGCTGTGGATGGTGGCCAGCTCAGGGGCCAGATCATCCGCGCGCTCCTCCACATCCTTAATGAATTGCGCGAAGGAACGCAACCGCCCGGCGTCAATATCGGCAATCACCTGAGCCAGAGTGTGCATGCCGCTGCCGAGAATGAGGCAAATGTAGGCTAGGTAATCTTGATTGTCAGCTGTAAAGGAATGGTATTCCATCTGATTGAGCATATCGTAGGCGGCCCTAAAGGTGGTTTGGTCAAATGCCGCTCCGAGCAGGTTGGCCACAGTGTAGCGCACTGCTTGCACGCGGGCGTGGTCAATTACATGCGCGTTGCGTCCGCGTGCTCCCAGCGCAGTCTTATCGAGATCCACAATGACCGCGCAGCGCGCTGCGATCGGCGAGCTGTGCTCTGCACAGTAGCGGTCAAAATCGGCCAGCGCGGCCCAGCGATTCGCCAGATGGAGTTGATAGCCGCTCTCGGTGGCAGCCCTTTGCATCTCAGCCGGTTGAGCCATATTTTCCGAGCCGATAAATGCGCGCCCCGGCCAGCCACCGGCCACGCATATGTTCGCGAAGGCAGTGCCATCGTTTAAACGCGTGTCGCCGATGAGCACCAGCCGCTCGATCTCGGCCGTGGGCATGTCGGCGGCTTGCGCGGCCAGCAGCATTTGCACAATGACGCACGCGTAGTCCATCTCGCTCTTCCGCGGCACACGCCCCGGCGCAAGACCTACCTTTTCGCGCAGCACGTCCAGGGCGGGCAGGCGCTCATCCACCGGTTCCAGGTTGCGAAAGACCACGCGATCACCGAGAAACTCACTCACTGTGGTACGGCCATATACCTTCATCTGGCTTTCCTTATTCGCACGCGCAGAGTGACGCACGTACGACAAATCTCGCTACCGGCGTGATTAATTCTACTACTGGGCCCGACGCAACCGATAGTGCGGCAGAGCGACGATCGTCGCACCGACATTTCCCTGAATCGGCCCGCTGCTCCACCCGACCCTCACCCGTGTGCCCGGCTCGGCAGATGCTGGGGAAACGTGAGCGAAACCGATGACCTTCTTGACAGTCGGTGACCAGGTCACACTCGTTGCGCGACCAACCGCGCTGTCCTCATGGAAGATTGTGAGGGGGAAGCGAATCACCTGAGGCGTCACCTCGGGGGGGATATCGGCATCTTGATACAGGCCCACAATGTCGTGCCAATCGACCTCGATCCCCATCATCGACCGCTTGGGACCCACCTCCAACTCGCGTTGAAGGGCCGCCTTCCCGATGAAGTCAGTTGCCTTGTCGAACTCGATGAACTTGTGCATGTTCATCTCGACCGGTGTCGTCATGTTCTCGGGTGAGACCGGGATCGAATCGCCCATGCGATCCACCATGGATGCGGGGGTATAGTCTGAACCGACGATCACCAAACCGGCCTCCACGCGCGCGACGTCGATAGCGTGAAGGCCTCCTGCGCCAAGACCGATGGGCCCTCCGGCCTCGAACAGTGCATCCCACAAAGTCGCACCCTCCGGAGTAGCGACCATGAGTTCATACCCGACCTCTCCCGTAAATCCCTGGCGAGAGACGAGCACCTCCGCACCCCCGATGATCGAGGACCGCAGGCGCGAGAATCGCAGGTCATCCCAGGATTCGCCCGTTGCGCTCTCGAGCACATCGGTCGCCTTTGGGCCCTGAAGCGCCAACAAACCGAAGTCGAGGGTGACATCCTCAACAGTCACGCGGTAGCCCTCAGCATTGTGCAGGAACCAGTTCATCATCGGGTCAGCCGAGAACAGGAACCGATCCTCCTCGACTCGAGCCACGAGCCCATCGCCGACCAGCGCTCCATCTTCATTGCACCACGGCGTGTAGTACACCTGCCCGACGGCGATCTTCGTGGCATCCCGGGTGATCAGGTAGTCGACGAAAGCTGCAGCGTCGGGACCAGCGACGTAATGCTTGGCCAGCGGGGATTGGTCGAGAGCTGATGCCCTCTGTCGGATATCGGCCAGCTCCTGTTTCCAGTCGGTATACTCGTCCACGATGTGGTACAGATCCCACGCGTTCCACTTCTGCCGCTGATTCAACCGCGACGTGCGTGGGTAGAACGCAGTCCCATTGATCGTACGTTCTCGGATGGTAGAAGCTATCATTATGAGTTTCCTCCGTCGGTTAAGGCGTACCTCCGATTGGCACGATCGAGCGTGGCAGGGAATGCATAAGTCCGTGATCTCACCGATTCTTTCTGAAGTAGGGCTTCCCGAGCAAGTCTGGCGCCTGCGATCGACGCTCAGACGCCAAGACGACCAGCATTACGATGTAGGTTGGTTGGGAAGAGCAGAATGGAGAGCTCCGTCGGGATATTCCACCCGATGAGTTGGAGAGTGAAGCGCAGTCTCGATACCGCGCTGAACGCAGAGGCAGCGATCAAAAGTCGGTACGCTCTCCAGCTCGCGAGGATCACCAGCACAACCGCAATCCAACTTCTCCCTGCGGTCATACCATCAAACCAATCCATGAACAGGCGGAGCGTCAGGTATGCGCTCCCACAGAGGCCGCGGCCAATCGTGAGGGCGGGCTGCTGCCTGCTGTCATTCCAGCAGCCGGCGGATTTTGCGGCGTGTCTCGCCCCACTGCACTTTGGAAAGCCCGAGTTTGCGGCGCAGCTTTTCCGGCTCCATGCCGTCGCGGAAGTCGCGCAGCGCACATGTCCAGCGCAGCATTTCAAAAGAGATATGTTTCTTCAAGCGCGCGGTAATGCTGACATCTTCGAGGTGATATTCCAGCAGCCGAACCGACCACGGAAACACGCGCTCGGTTATCTGGTAGTGTTCCGCGTAATTGCGGTAGTCCTGCACCCACTGCGGATCCAAATTCACCTTGCGTTCTTTGTGGCGGTGGCGCTTGTCCGCGTAGCGAACGTAAAGATGCGGCTGTTCCGGATCGTCCAGCGCAAGGTGATTGGTCACCAGACGCACTGTTTCTCCTTTGCGCAGGCCGGTGTGCAGCAAGAACGTGAGCAGCATGTGCGGGCGCATGTCTGCTTTTTTCTTGCGCTGGCGCAGCTGCCGCGCCGCATGCTGCGCCTGAGAAACCTCCAGCTCGGTGAGCACCACCGGCAGCGGGCTGCGCACGGAGACGTTTACCACCGCCTCGGCTGGGTTGACCGGCAGCGCGGCAGCCGGCGTCAGCCAGCGGAAAAAGGATTTCAGCGCCGTGATGCGGCGGTCAAGCGTTTTGCTGGAGCACGGCACTCGCCGCTTGTGGCGCATCCACTCCAGATAATCATTCAATGTCTGCGTAGTGAACTCGCCCACCGAGGCCCCGGCGCCCGCGTATTCGGCCAGCAACTGGATGTCGATGCGGTAATTCTTGATCGTGTTCTCTGAAAGCCCCGCGCGCCGACGGCTTTCCATCCACACCGCCAGCGCCGCCGAAATCGGCGCGCTCGCGCTCAAACGAGCGGAGGCCGGCGGCCGCTCGATGGCCACAACCGGCCGGGAGGGCGGCGCTATCAGCCGCGGTGGCTGTGGTGGTTTTTCGGGATCGAACAGCGAAAGCTGCTGGCTCATGGCTCAGATTGCTGCCTGCGGCTGCAGGATAGCATCAAAACGCGAGCCGCGCAAGCGAATTCCGCCGGCTTTTTTTCGCCGGGTCGCAACGCGGGCAGCGCGCTCACGGGTCAAGTCGCAGCCGGCCCCACGTGGTCGGGTCGGTGAGCGAGCGCGCCGTCGCGCTGGAGACCATGCTCTGCTGCGCGGCCACCCCGGGAAGATCATTGTCGCTGACCGAGAGCGCAAAGCCATACTCATCTCCGCTCGCGGGCGCAACCCCGAGCGCAGCCCAGGGAACGGCAGCTTCCAGAACGTAACCATCCACGCTGGCGCTGGCGGCAAGTTGTGCGGCCGGCATCGAACCAGCCTGCCCGACCGGAAACCAGCAGTACGCCTGCGCCACCACTGTCGCCGCGCTCAAATCGCCCGGCGAGAGGCCAATCTGGTAATCATCACCGCTAAGTTTCTCATGCTGCCGGTCAGCCTGAAGCGCGCCATCAAACAAGAACTCCACGCTGTCGCCCCTGAAAATGCTCTCGCCGTTCTGTGTCTGAGCGTGCACATCATCCCGCACCGAAACCGCCAGATACAAGTTGGCGGCGTCCCAGCCCAGCGAGAAAGTGGCGCTCAGGTCGCCGGCGCCGCTCCAGTTTCCCATCCCATAGACTACCGCGTCTGCCGTGTTTTCCAGTGCTCCCCATTCACTCATATCGCCGTCTATCACCGGCGGGGCGATTTTTTGCGAAGCGAGCAGCGCGCCGTCGGCGACCAATTCCATGAACGGCAGCAAGATGCGCTGCCCGACATCAAGCTGATCGTCCGTCAGACAGTTTGCCTGCAGCACCGCGCCTCCCTGCGTGCCTGCCTGCTGCGCCAGCCCGGAAAGCGTGTCGCCGATTTGCACGGTGTATTCCACCCAACCGCTCGCACCAGGAACGCACGCAGTAGGGGTGGGGACAGCCGTCGCCGTTGGATGCTCGGTGGCGGTGGGCGCCGGCGGCGGGGTGACGGTTGGCTGCGCTGTTGCCGTGGGCGCGGGCGGCGCTGTCGCGGTGGGGGCAGACACAACGGTTTTAATCGGCGCCGTGGTGGAACGTGCCGTTGGCGTCACGGTGGGAATCTCGGTACCGCCGCGCGTGGGCAGCGGTATGGCCGTCGGCGTAGCGGCGGGCTCGGTCAGGTTGCTGCTGGGCGTCGCTGGAATATCCGTGGCGACGACAGCCGCCACCGCCAGGGTTGGCACCTTCGGCGCGGGCGTTTCCACGGCCTCAGGCTGATCGAGCGCGCCAATCTCGCCATAGGCAAGAATGAATCCGCCCGCGATTGTGGCCACTATCAGCGCGGCAGCCGCCAGCCCGCCCAGCGCCTGACGCCATTCAGCCCGCGCCCGCACCGAAGTGCGCGCATAAACCGGCCATGGCAGCCGCGGGAAAATCCATAGCGCCAACAACAACAAAGCCATGCCCGCATCCACCGAAAGCGCGATACGCAACAGGCGCGGGCTTCCGGCGCCGCTGACCGCCCCGCTGGCCACCAGCGCAATGCCGCCCAGCGCCGCAGCCGCCGTCAGCGCCAGCGCGAGCGCCACAGAAAGGGCCTGTTGGCGCGCACCCTCCGAGCGCAACGCCGCCCATGGCAGCCACGGTAGGCCCCAGAGCACAAGCAACAACAATATTAGTGCACCGTCCAGCCATAACGCACTGCGCAACAAGCGCTGGTTAAGCAAGCCGCTGCCGAGCAGCGCCACCGCCATCAGGGCAACACCCGCCGTCAGCGCCACCGCCAGCACCAGAGCAAGCACCCGCTGGCGTGCGCCCGCCGAGCGCAGCGCCGGCCATGGTAATCGCGGCAGTCCCCAGAGCACGAGCAGCAGCAGGATTATGCCGGCATCCACCCATAGAGCGCTGCGCAAGATGCGCACGCTGCCACTCTCGCTCACCAGTCCACTTGTCAGCAGCGTCATGCCGGCTAGTACAACCGCAGCTGTCAACGCAACCGCCAGCCCCACGGAGAGCACGCGCTGACGCAGGTTCTCCGCGCGCCATCCGGGCGGACGCCATCCGAGCAGGCGCGCCACCAGAAAAGCGTACAGCGCGAGGTTTAGCAGCAATAAGAGGATGACGCGAAGCACGGACATATATTCTGACAGGTCAGCCCTGATTCCCAAGCACGTTCAATCGCTCGCCAAGCCGGTCACGCTCACGCCGCAGTGCCACTAGTTGCCGTTGCAATTCTGCAGCGCTCTCACCATGACCAATGCTGTCGTCTGCGACCACGTTGCGCAGCGCCCGCGCCACCGGCGCGGCCAGCGCCAGCAGCAGCTGGTCATCGTCATCTTTCCAATCCGAGAGCGCGTCGGGAGAAAACACCATCACCGCGCGGTGGGTTTCCAGCTCGGAGGGCAGCGGCACGAGCAACGCCGGGCCGACACACTGCAGCCCGACCTGATCCGCCAGCAAACGCAACTCATCTCCGTTCGCGGCCGGGCGCAGTTGCTGCGCACGGTTTTTCTGAATGGTGGTGCGCACACCTTCCGCCTGATTGGCGGCCAAAGTGAATCCGACCACTCGTCCCTGCCGCGAAAGGTCGTACCCGCCGAGGCAGGTCACCGCCTCGTCACCGGGCGCGAATTCCCACAGCAGCGCGATTTCCGCCCCCAGAGCGCGGCCGACACCGCGCGATATCGCCTCGATTGCGCCGGTCTGGTCGGTCTCAACTCCCATTGCCGCCAGCGCGCCAGCCAAACCCGGCGACAGACCCGGGTCCACCGGGCTTTCCAGCAGCGGGATGAAGACGGCTGCCCGGTCGCTCTCCACCACCACGATGGCCTGACGCAGCACGCGTCGATACACCACCACCGCAAACATGGGCAGCATAGCCAAGTCAGCCATGCGCGTGAAGGCCAAGATGTGCCCGCTCAGCACTGGCGCGCGTAAGGCCAGTCCCAGATGAACCAGAGTGGCCAGCAGCGGCAGCGTGAACATCCCGAGCGCCATGCCCCACTCTTCCGGGCGCCGCCAGAGCAGCAGAGCCAGCAATGCCAGCAACACCCCGACCTGCGGCGCAGCCCAGAGCAAATCGTGCGTTGAGCTGTTGAAATCCACCCCGAGCGCGCCTAGCGGCTGCCACAGAACCAGCGCCACCAACGCGCCCACCACAATCACAATTAGTCCACCGCTCAAAACGGCATCCGCCAGCGTCTCTCCCGGCCGGGAAAGCAACGCCCACCCCAGCAACAGTAGGGTGGCGAGACTCACGGCGCGGTCCAGCGGTGGCAGCAGCATGTCATCGCTGACCACGCCGGCCGCGCCCAGACCCGCCAGCAGCGCCAGTAACAGGCGCAGCAGCAACGCCAACCCGGCCGCCAGCGCCAGCCGCCCCGCTCCGGAATCAGGATCACGCCGGTGCTGCCCGAGCGCCATGGCCAGTGCCGCTTCCAGAGCAAACAAGCCGATTATGTGGTAAACGAAACTTCCGGGCGGCGCGCTGACCAGCGCAATGGCTTCCTTCAGAATCAACATTCTGGCACCGTGGGACGCGATTATAGCACCACGCGGAGCTGCCAGCGGCGCGGTTATGGGCATAGCTCTTGCAACATTCGCGTTGACATCTCAATGAAACTCAGTAGAATACGGGCGACTGGCCGAAGTGGCGGAACTGGCAGACGCGCTACGTTCAGGGCGTAGTGACCATCCGGTCGTGTGGGTTCAAATCCCACCTTCGGCATTCATACGCCGCAGGCCAAAACTGACGCGCCTGACAGAGTCCCCGGCTAAGATGTTGGTCAACGAAGCTTAATGAGAGCGGCAACGCAGCGACGCAGCGGACTCAGAATAACACTCCCTCAGGTGCTGATTATGTTCGGTTTGGCAGTCGGCATCTGGTTTCTCTCCAGTTTCAGCCGCATGATGGAACGCGGCCAGGCCATCCGTGCCCACGAAAGCCAGCTTGTCGCCACCGTCACCGCGCTGCACCAGGAGCAGGCAGGCTTAAAACTCACTCAGGCATACGTCTCCTCGGATGCGTTCGTCGTGCGTGCACTGCGCAGGGACCTTAAGTACGGCCTTGCCGGGGAAACGCACATTGTTGTCATCACTCCCGCTGTCAGAACCGGCCCGCAGACTGCGCTGGCATACGCCGCGGTGCCCCCGCCGCACACGCCAAACTGGCAGGTGTGGCGCGAGCTGTTTTTCGCCCCCAACGACTGACACACCTGCAGGGCAGATTATGCTGCCTCTAAACCGTCAGAACCAATTGCGCGAGCGCTACCGGCAGCTGTGCCCGGGATGGCAGCCCAGTGGCGAGGTGTACGAGGCAGCCGTGCGTCAGCGCATGCGCGCCGGGATGCGCGTGCTCGACATCGGTTGTGGTCGCGGCGGCCTGCCGGAGAAACTGACGAACCAGATTTCGGGGATATTCGGAATAGACGCGCACTGGCGCTCGTTATCCAACTATCGAGACGCGCGCGTACGCGTGTGCGCCGGGCAAGCCGAATGCCTGCCCTTCCCCGCAGGCGCATTCCCGCTCATCACCGCGGCATGGCTGCTGGAGCACATTCACACCCCTCTTTCCACATTGCGGGAGATACGGCGCATGCTCACGCCCGGCGGGCATTTCATCTTCCTCACCCCCAACGGGCTCAACCCCATCACGCTGGCCAATCGCTTGAGCGGCTCGCTGCCCGCGCTGCAGCGCACGCTGGTTCCGCGCCTGTACGGGCGCAGCCCGGCGGACACATTTCCGGCACATTACCGCGCGAACACGCCCCGAAAACTGCGACAGTTGGCACGAGAAAGCGGGCTGCAGCTGCTCTCTCTGGAGGCGGTGCGCGACCCCACTTACGCCGCTTTCAGCGAGATTCTGTTTCGCGCCCTGATCGCGCTCGATGATCTATTGCCCGGCGGGCTGGGGGTACATCTGGTGGGGGTGCTGCAGCGCTGACCCGAGCGTGGATTCCACTGGAGCGGCCCGGGGCTGCACCTCGCCCAGCAACCCTTCCTCAACCGCGGCTAACATCGCCGTCTCGGTCACAACGTTGTGCAGATTCACCGCATCGTCCGTGTCCGTCACTACCCTCAGATAATTGGGCGTCAGGCCGCTCCAACGCACACCATCCCCGTGCGCCTGCGCGCGCTCCCAGAGCACATCCATTTTACGACCAACGAACCGACGCCGGAACTGTGTCTGCATGCGCGCGTCGAGGGAATGCATGCGGCGGCTGCGCTGCTTAGCCACGGACGCCGGCACCTGCGCGGGCATGTCGGCAGCCGGAGTGCCCGCTCGGCGCGAATAGCGGAAGATATGCATACGCGCGAATGCCATGCTCTCGGCGAATTCAAGCGACTGTTGGAATTCCGCGGCGCTCTCGCCCGGAAAACCCACCATCATGTCGGTGCTGACCGCAAGATCGGAAATCGCCGATCGGGCAGCCTGCAGCAGCTCTCGAAAACTGGCGCGTGTGTTGCTGCGACCCATGCGCCGCAGCGTGCAATTGCAACCGCTCTGCAGCGGCAGGTGCAGGTGCGGCAGCAGGCGTTCGTTCCGCCACAGCCGGAAGAAACGAGGATGCAGGTCCCATGGCTCCAGTGAGGACAGGCGCAGCCGTTCGATGTCTGTTTCAACCAGCACGGAAGCCAACAACTTCTCCAACCCGGCCGCATCACCCCGGTCGTGGCCGTACGCGCCCAGATGCACTCCACACAGCACTACCTCGCGGTATCCCAACCCCATCAGCCCGTTGATATCGGCGATAACGCTGCGTTGAGCGCGACTGAGTGCGCGGCCGCGCGCCAGCGTAACTATGCAGAATGCGCAGCGGTTGTCACAACCATCCTGCACTTTAAGGAATGCGCGCGTGCGCCCCGAAGCCCCCGCCATCGGAACGACATCGGTAGGCATCGGTTCCTTTGGAGCCAGCAGCCCGGCCTCGAGCAATATCTGCGGCAGCGCTTCCTTCTTTTGGTTTCCGACCACCAGATCCGCGCCTAGTGCCCGCGCTGCGCGGGCGGACAGATGCGCGTAACACCCCGTCACCACCAGCGCCGCGCGTGCGTGCTTACGCCGCAATTTTCGGATAGCCCGACGGGAATCCGCAGCAGCGCGGTGCGTTACCGTGCAGCTGTTGAAGACCACCAGGTCGGCGTCTTCTCCGGAGGGTACCACGCAATGGCCGACCGCCGCAAAAGCACGCGCCAGCGCATCCATTTCGCCAGAGTTCAGGCGACAGCCAATTGCCACGAGGCGTATGCGCATCACCGGAGTATAGCCGCGCCCGCGAGAATTGTGGTTATAATAAGCGCCCGGCCCATGAAATCTAGAAGGCCACGCTGAGGCAATTATGGACATCCTTTCGCAAACCTGGTTCGGAAACCCGCTCGGTACATGGATACTGGCGCTGGCGCTGACCGTGGCGACGCTTATCCTACTGCGAGGCCTGCGCAATCTGATAGTGCGGCGGGTGCAACACGTCGCTCACGGCACTGCAACGCAGCTGGACGACCTCGCCATCAGCTTGCTCCGCTCCAGCCGCTCCTGGTTCTTCCTGGCAATAGCACTGTGCATCGGGTCTCTCTCGCTCGCCCTGCCGACCGCGTTACAAAACTTCATCAGGATGGCAGCGGTGTTCACCCTGCTGCTGCAGGCGGCCCTTTGGGCAAACCAGCTTATCGAGTACGGGCTGCAGCATTACGCCCGCCACACGGTACAGGCCGAATCCGACCGCCAGAACACGGTAGCCATCCTCGGCCTTGCCAGCCGCATCGTACTCTGGAGCATCATACTGCTCCTAGCTCTGGACAACTTGGGTGTCGAAATCAGCGGCCTGCTGACCGGGCTGGGAATCGGCGGCATCGCAGTGGCGCTGGCGGTGCAGAATATTCTCAGCGACCTGCTCGCTTACGTGTCAATAATGCTCGATCGCCCATTCACAATGGGTGATTTCATCGTGGTGGACGACCGCATGGGCACAGTCGAGCGCATCGGCCTGAAAACCACACGTGTGCGCAGCCTGAGCGGCGAATTGCTCATCTTCGCGAACCACGATTTGCTCGGCAGCCGGCTGAGCAATTTCCAGGACCGTGAGGAACGGCGCGTGGTGTTCACCATCGGCGTCACCTACGACACCCCCGCGGCCAAACTAGCTTCCATCCCAGAAATGGTGTGTGAGGTGATCAGTGCGCAACAGCAGGTGCGCTTTGACCGCTCCCACTTCAGAGCATTTGGTGACTTCTCGCTGGATTTCGAAACAGTGTACTACGTCACTTCGGCAGATTACGGTGAGTACATGGACGTTCAGCAGAACGTCAATCTGGAGCTTGTACGCCGCTTCGAGCGGGCCGGCATCGAGTTCGCCTTCCCCACCCAGACCGTGCATGTCGCTCCCCAAACAGGTGCAGGTTAAGCCTACATAACGCGCCGCTCGATTGGATGACAAACCTTCTTCAGATGATGAGAAACAGTGTGTGACGCGGAGGTCAGATTGATACACACTACTGATACACGTTTCATCGTCATGGTCGAGACAGTGTGGCTGAAGGCAGGAATTGTCCGCGAGGCTGCTCTCGTGCTCGGGGGAAGCCTGCTCATAGCGGCCGCCGCCCAACTGCAGATAGTACTGCCGTTCTCTCCGGTACCAATTACTGCTCAAACCTTCGCCGTATTGCTCATAGCAGCTCTGTTCGGCAGCAAGCGTGGCTCGGCAACTGTATTTACATACCTTACTGTCGGCGCATTAGGATTACCGGTCTTCGCAGGGGGCGCATTCGGCATAATGCGGTTGGTAGGTCCGACAGCCGGATACTTGGCAGGTTTTCTGGCAGCAGCTTTCGTTGTAGGTTTGCTGAGCGAGAGAGGCTGGGACCGGAAACTCTGGACTGCCGCTACCAGTATGATTGTTGGCAACGCCATCATCTACGCAGCTGGTATTCTCTGGCTATCACGGTTCGTCGGATGGGAGGCGGTCCTGCGTAAAGGTTTCCTGCCCTTCTTACCCGGTGATGCACTCAAGATTGTGCTTGCTACTGTCCTGCTGCCGACCGGATGGACATTCATCGGACGCTCCAATACACGGTTCGTAACGGCACTGCCCCGTGCCGAGAACAGCACAAAGAACCGAGAAGAGGCCGAAGTACCATAATCAAGAAAAGAAACCGAATGGGAAATTGCCATTTACAGGTCAAAATAGTAAACTGACTTGGTAAAACACCCTGGGAGACAATGATGATGAAAATAGACATCGAGATAACCTACTGCTCGGCTTGAAACTACGCGGAACGTGCCACCAGTCTGGTGACCGAAATGCTCCAGGAATTCCAGCTCGAGATCGGCGCGGTGCGCATAGTGCCCTCCAACGGCGGTGTCTTTGAGGTGGCAGTCAATGGTGATCTGCTCTTCTCCAAGGCAAACCTCGGGCGGCACGCCGAGCCGGGCGAGGTGATGGAGCTTTTCCGCAAAAGCGTGGCCTCGGCCTCGTAGTTCAAACGCAAATGAGCAAAAAGGGACGGGTGTTTTCTGGCGCGCGGCCAACAGGGCGACAGCATCTGGGAAATTATCTGGGCGCGATTAAGAACTACGTGGCACTGCAGGCAGATTACGACTGCGTCTATTGCATCGTTGACCTGCACGCCATGACCACCCTGGAGGATTTGAGCCAGATAAAAGCGAACACAGCCGAGATGGCACTCGACTGGCTAGCTGCCGGGTTACGTCCCGAGGAGACTATCCTCTTTGTGCAGAGCCATGTCCCTCAGGTGACCGAACTGCACACCATCCTAAGCATGTTTACCCCGCTGGGAAAACTTACCGACCTGCCCACTTTCAAGGACAAAGTGCGCCTGCAACCCCACAACATCAACTATGGCCTAGTCGGGTATCCGGTGCTGATGACGGCAGACATCACTCTGTACAAGGCCGATGTTGTTCCGGTGGGCGTAGACCAGCAATCTCACCTTGAGTTCGCGCGCGAAGTGGTGCGCACCTTCCACCACCGCACTGGCAGACAGGTGCTAGTGGAACCACAGATGAAGAACACTGAATTCCCGAAAGTGCTCGGCACCGACGGCAAGCGTAAAATGGGAAAAAGCGAGAACAACCATATTGAACTGGCACTCACGCCCGAAGAGACCGAACAAATGGTGCGCACCATGGTCACCGATCCGCAGCGCGCGCGCCGGGATGACCCCGGCGACCCGGAAGTGTGCAATGTGTTCACTCTGCACAAATCCTTCTCCTCAAGTGAGGACATAACCATGATTGACCGCGAGTGCCGCACGGCTGGAATCGGGTGCGTGGACTGCAAGAAACTTTTAGCACGCAACCTGAACGAACACCTGCAACCCTTCCGTGAGCGCCGCGCCGAACTGGCGAAAGACCCACAGCACGTGTGGGAGGTGCTTCATGATGGCGCGCGCCGCGCAAGCGCTATCGCCGCCGAAACCATCGCGGAAGTGAAAGCGGCGGCCGGGCTGCCCTGAAGCCCCGGCCGGGCCCGCGCTCCGCTCACGAAAAAAAATGCGCGTACTAATTCAACGGGTCAGCGAAGCGAGCGTCAGCGTCACCGGAGAGGTTGTCGGGCGCATTGGCGCAGGAATGCTGATTCTGGTGGGGGTCGGGCAGCAGGATGGGGCAGCCGAGGCAGAGTGGCTGGGGAAGAAATGCGCCGGTTTACGCATCTTCAAAGACAGCCGCGGCAAGACCAATCTGTCTCTAATTGATGTTGACGGGGCCGCACTGGTGGTATCTCAGTTCACACTTTATGCCGACACGCGCAAAGGCCGGAGACCCTCCTTCATCCACGCCGCGCTGCCGGAGACGGCGGAGCCACTAGTACGGCATTTCGCCGAGTATCTAGCGAGCCACGGCGTACCTGTAGAGCATGGCCGCTTTGGGGCCGATATGCAGGTGGCGCTGGTGAACGACGGGCCGGTCACCATCTGGATCGAACGCGAGCCCGGCGTTTAGCCAAACACCCTCACTCGAGCTTAGACCAAACCTTTCGACAGCAGCATCTCCGCGTTTTGCAGCGATCCCCCGGCCGCGCCTTTGATTGTGTTGTGCGAGAGCACCACATAGCGAAGGTGTAACAGGCTATCCGCGCGCACGCGCCCGACCACCGTGGTCATGCCGCCGCCGGTTTCGCGGTCGCGGCGCGGCTGCGGACGGTCGCTTTCGCGCCGCACGCTGAGCGCCTGCGGTGGCGAGCTGGGCAGCTCCCGCACTACCTGCGGCGGGACGAACGCCTGCATGGTGGCGATGACCTCATCCGCCGATGCCGGTTGCGCGAGTTCCGCCGTCACGCAGACGACATGACCATCTGAAACGGCAACGCGGTTGCAGTGTGCCGAAATGCCAAAATCGGCCGGCGTCACCCGCTCGCCATCGCAGTGGCCAAGCATTTTCAGCGGTTCGGCCTGCAGCTTCTCCTCCTCACCTTCAATAAACGGCACAACGTTGTCGGTCAAGTCAAGCGCGGCCACGCCCGGATATCCCGCCCCCGAAATGGCCTGCAGCGAGACCGCGAACACACGGCGCAGCCCAAATGCATCCAGCAGTGGCTTCAATGAAACGGTGACGCCGGTGGCAGTGCAATTGCAGTTGGTGACGATGCAACCACTCCAGCCACGCTGTTCGCGCTGCCTTTCCACCAGCACCGCGTGGTCTGGGTTCACTTCCGGAATGAGCAGCGGCACGTCCGCGGCCATACGGTGGGCGGAAGCGTTGGAAAAAACCTGATAGCCGGCAGCGGCGAAAGCAGGTTCAAGGTTTTGCGCCAGCTCGGAGGGTAGAGCGCTGAAGACAATCTCGGCATCAATGCCGAGTTCCGACGGAAGCACAGGCAAATCGCCGGCCCACACAGGCATCTCCCCGGGCAGCACCCAGCGACAGCCCTGCCGATAGCTGCGCCCGACCGTCCGCTCTGACCCGGTCACCGCGCTGACGGTGAACCAGGGATGCCCATCCAGCAGCTGCACAAAGCGCTGCCCGACCGCGCCGGTGGCCCCGAGCACGGCAACTTTGCGTTTCCTCATTGCGCTGCCTCCTGTTGCCCGCGGGCGATTATCAGGTCGTGAATGGCACACACGCTGTCGTCCCCATCAGCGGCAGCCACTACCAGACTGATGCTGCACTCCGATGAGCCCTGCGCGATGGCGACCACGTTCAACCCGCGGTCGCCCAGCGCGCTGAACACTTTGCCGGCGATGCCAGGAGTGTGGCGCATGCCTGCGCCCACCACGGTCACGATGACGATGTCGTCCTGCGCGCGCACACGGTCGATGTGCTTCCACTCGAACTCATGCCGGAATTCGCGCTCAAGCTCGGCGATGACACGCTGCGAGGCAGCCTGCGGCACAGCGAAGCAGATGCTCTGCTCGGAAGAGGTCTGCGCTATGAGCGTCACGCTGGCATCTGCGCGCGCCGCCACCGCAAAGGTGCGCGCCGCGATTCCCTGAACCCCGAGCATGCCGCGCCCCTCTAGCGCCAGCAGACTTTGCGCCTTCACCGCGGTGACGGCTTTGGCTCCGTCATTTTGCGTCTCCCCATCGAGCAATACCTGCGTGGCCGGCCCACCGGGGTTAAACGTGTTGCGGATCCATAGACGAATACCACGTTCCATGATCGGGCTAATTGCTTTAGGATGCACCACTTTCGCGCCGGCGGACGCGAGCTCGGCGATTTCCCGATACGCTATCGTGGACAGAGTGCGCGCGTCGGCGGCAATGCGCGGGTCGGTGGTCATCACGCCGTCAACATCAGTGCAAATCCACACTTCGTCCGCATCCAACGCCACGGCAATGATGGCGGCACTGTAATCGCTGCCCCCGCGCCCGAGGGTGGTGATTGCCCCATCCTCAGTTGCTCCCATGAATCCGGTCACAACCGGAACGACGCCGTCCACTAGCAGCGGGGACAAAGTGTCCCGGGTGAGTGCGCAGGTGGCCTCCATGTCGGGGTTAGCTGCCTGAAATTGAGCATCTGTGCGCACGAGTTCGCTCGCCCGCACCGCGCTAGCAGCGCAATCAAGCTCGCGCAGCCGCGCGGCCACAAGGTGTACCGCGATGCGTTCGCCCAGCGAGCTAATCGCGTCCAACGCCCGCGGGGAGGCCTCCCCCAGCACCTGCACCGCATGGCAGAGCGCGGTGAACTCCCGCACGTGGGTGTGCACGCGCTCACGCGTTGATTCGAGCTCCGCTTCAGAGTGCAGCAGACCTTCGATGGCTTGCAGATGCTTCTCGCTGAGCGCCGCCGCGGTTTCCGCCGAACTGTTCTCGTCACCCGCAGCGGCCGCGTTTGCGCCGGCCAGCAACGCATCGGTGACTCCGCCCATGGCCGAGAGCACGACCACCACCTGCGGCCAGCTCTCGCGTGCGCGTTGAACCTGCGTGGCGACGCGCTCTATCGCCTCCGCGCTGCCCACCGAAGTACCGCCAAATTTCATCACCAGTTGTTTCGTCATCGCAATTCGCTCCCGGACGTTCGCTTAAATCAAAACGCGGAGCCGGTGTGGCTCCGCGTCAGGTGATTTCGCTTCAAGAAATCACTGGCATTCACCCGGGCCCGACCCGGGGTTGCACCATGCACAGAGGCCACACCGTGCCGCAGCCGGCGTAGTCATCATAGTAGTGCTGCCAGTGGTAGTAGTATTCATCAATGCCTTCTCGTGCTCGCGGCGCGAATCTTATCACAGTGACGGCAAGGCGTCAACGCGCGTTGCCCCCACTTGACAAGCGGAACTATGTTCTAGTATTATCTCGCCGGTCGCCCGGGGACGTTTGCGCCCGCCGGGGGGCGCAAACAAAAATCAATGGCGCCAAATCCCTCTCGCCTTGCCCTCGCCGTGCTGGTGGCCACGTCTGTCGCTATCTCTAGCGGTTGCGCCACAGAATCCCAGAGCAAGAACCCGACTGACCTTGTCACCCTGGCCCAGGCAGATTCCGGCACCTTCTGGACGCTTTTCGCCACCGTCACTGCCAGCAGGGACTACGCGCGGGAAGACCCCTCATTCAGTTCGCCGGGCGTATTGCGGCTTGTGCGAGGGGAAACCTATACCGCGGTTGGGCGCAGCCGCGATGGCCGCTGGCTGCAGGTGCGCATCCCGGGCCACAGTGCGTCGCGCTGGGTCCCGCGCGATGCGGCAGAATTGAGTGGGGATATCGGAAAACTCGATTTGGTTTCGGTCGCGGTGGCCGCAAAAGCCATGCCAACCGCCACCGCAGCGCCGCCCTCCAGCCCAACGCCGAGTCCCAGCCCGAGTCCAACCCCGAGCCCCACTGCCAGCCTGACCCCGACGGCAATCCCGACCAACACGGTGGTGCCGACCACCGCTGTGCCGGCGACCACTGCGCCGCCACCCACGGAGACGACCACTGCCCCACCGACCGCTCCGCCCACCACCACTCACACGCCCACCGCGACACAACCACCCCCTCCGACGGCCACGCCCGCACCGACCGCAGCCCCGACTGTGGCTCCAGCGGCCGCAGCCGGAAACTTCGAGCTTGGCGGGCAGGTTTCCGATTTCCGCGCGCCAGATTTGATGCGCAACGCCGGAATGACGTGGGTGAAGCGCCAGGTCAAATGGCATCCAGGTGAGCCCTCTGGCGGGCACATTGGGGTGATAACTGATGCGCACGCCAAGGGCTTCAAAATTCTACTCAGTGTGCTCGGCTCTCCGGACACATCATATCCGCAGAATTTCGGCGATTATGCGCGCTTCGCAGGGGAGCTCGCCGCAGCGGGAGCGGACGCCATCGAAGTATGGAACGAAATGAACCTCGACCGTGAGTGGGCGAGCGGCTCCATCAACCCGACCACGTACACCAGTCTGCTGCAGCAGGCGCACGCATCAATAAAGGCCGCAAACGGGGGCACCATGGTGATTTCGGGCGCGCCCGCGCCGACCGGCTATTTCGGGGGCTGTCACCCGCATGGCTGTGACGACGCCCCATTCATCTCGGGCATGGTGGCTGCCGGTGGACTCAATTACGTGGATTGCATCGGCATTCATTACAACGAGGGTCTGATGCCGCCTTCCGTCCGCTCGGGAGACCCGCGCGGCGCCAGCAGCCATTACACGCGCTACTACCCGGGAATGGTAGATACGTACTTCAACGCTGTCGGCGGCGCGAGGCCGCTGTGCTTTACGGAAATAGGGTATCTCAGCGGGGAGGAATGGGGCATGCTTCCGGCAGCGTTCCTTTGGCAGCCGCCGTACAATCTCAGCGTGACGCAGCATGCGCAGTACCTAGCGGATGCCGTGCGGCTTTCACGCGCGCAGGGCAAGGTACGCCTCTTCATAATCTTCAATGTGGATTTCACCCACTGGAGCGACGACCCCCAAGCCGGATACGCAATCATGCGCCCGGGGGGCAACTGCCCGGCCTGCACCACGCTGCAGGCAGCCATGTCCGGCAACTAGCATTTCACTGAACTGCAACAGCATTGAATGTCATCCTGAGCCGGAGCAAAGCGACAGTGAAGAATCCCTAATACCGGAAGTGAAAAGGCGTTTCCGTAGCGTTGTGGAGACCTCTCGGCGCTCACCCGCCATGCACTAGATTCTTTCCGCGAGGGGTATGGGGGGTCTTCACCTTCGGATCCACGCACAACTTCACCTGCACAAATGGTGGCGCGGTTTCATGCTAGAATAGCCCACTCGCCGCAAGATTGACCTTCGGTCGTCGCACTGACAATGAGCGGCTCGAGCAACCATGGGCGCTTCTGATTACCGCCGCCTAGTCGTCAAACTGGGCACTTCCACCCTCACCGCCGGAACGCCGCATCTCTCCGCGCCAAGGCTGGGTGAGCTGGTGCGCCAGATGGCCGAGCTGTGCGCAGCCGGTTGCGAAGTCACCGTGGTCTCTTCCGGCTCAATGGCAGCCGGGCGCGAGGCTCTTTCATTTCCGGCCCTGCCGAAAGAAATCCCGGCGAAGCAGATGCTTTCCGCCGTCGGGCAGCCACGCCTGATGGCCCATTACGAAAAAATCTTCGCGCTATACGACCGCACGGTGGCGCAGGTGCTGCTCACGCGAGATGACCTTTCCCGGCGGCGCAGCTACCTGAACGCGCGCAACACGCTGCGCGCGCTGCTAGACCAGAAGGTCGTTCCCATCGTCAACGAGAACGATGCTGTCACCACTGAAGAAATTCGCGTAGGCGACAACGACAACCTTTCCGCGCTGGTGGCAAACCTGATTGATGCCGACCTGCTGCTGATGCTCACCGACCAGCCCGGCGTGTTCACGGCCGACCCGCGCCGCGACCCGCAGGCCACCTTGTTCACGGAAATCAGCAGCGCGGAGATTCCAGAGGAGATGTGGCGGGCGGCCGGCCAGACAGGCGACACACTGGGAACCGGAGGCATGGTCACCAAACTACAGGCGGCCGACCTTGCGCGCCGCTCCGGCGCCACCGTGGTGGTGACCCTTGGCAGCGACCCCGACGTGATCTTGAAAGCCGCCCGGGGAGAAGCGGTCGGCACCCGCTTTCCGGCGCTTGTTACCACGCTGGAGAGTCGCAAGCGTTTCATTCTTTCCGGCGCGGATGGCGCAGGAGGTATTCAAATTGACGCCGGGGCCGCGCGCGCGCTATTGAGCGGCAGCAGCCTGCTTCCGGTGGGCATCACCTCGGTCTCGGGCGAATTTGACCGCGGCGACACCGTCTCGGTGCGCGATAGCAATGGCCGCGAGTTGGCGCGCGGACTGGCCAGTTATCAGGCCGATGAACTGGCCAAAATCACCGGCAGGCAATCTTGGGAGATTGAGTCGATTCTCGGGTATGCTTATGGGGAGGAAGTGATTCACCGTGACCAGCTCGTGCTGCTGACGCATCAGCAGGAGGAGGCAGCATGATTGACCTGAAAAAGATGGGTGCTGCCGCCCGAGAAGCCTCGTGCCAAATGGCGCGCGCGAGCACCGAGACCAAAAACCGAGCATTGCAGGCCATTGCCGACGGTTTGGCTTTCAGCGAGCCCAACGTTCTGGATGCGAACAAGCGCGATGCCGAGGCTGCCCGGAAGGCCGGCTTAAGCGAAGCGCTAATCGACCGCCTCACGCTCACGCCGGAACGGCTGCAGGGCGTCGCCGCGGACGTGCGCGCCATCGCCACGCTGTCGGACCCGATCGGAGAGGTTTTTGCCGAGCGTGTGCTGCCTAACGGGTTGCAGCTGCGCCGCCAGCGCGTGCCCATCGGCGTGTTGGGCGTGATTTACGAATCGCGTCCCAACGTGACAATCGATGTTTCTGCACTCGCAGTCAAGACCGGCAACGTGGCGATATTGCGCGGCGGCAGTGAGACCATTCGCTCCAATCGCGTGCTGGTGCAGGTGGTGCAGCAGGCGCTGCAACAGGCCGGGCTGCCGCAAAGCGTGGTGCAATTCATCGATGACAGCGACCGAAAACATGTGGCCGAACTGTTGCGACTGCACGATTACGTCGAGATGATAATTCCACGTGGCGGGAACGCGCTGCACCGTTTCTGCCGTGAGAACAGTTCCATTCCGGTCATCACCGGCGGCATCGGAGTTTGCCATTTGTATGTGGATGCCAGCGCCGATCTCACCGCCGCGCTGCCGGTGATAGAAAACGCCAAGGTGCAGCGCCCCTCGGTGTGCAATGCGCTCGACACCCTGCTGGTGAACAGCGCCGTGGCTGCCAAACTGCTGCCCCGCGTGGTAGCGCAGCTGGGCGGCCTCGGGGTGACTTTCCGCGCCGCGCCGCGCGCCATGAGCGTGCTGCAGGAAGAAGGCAACGGCTCGACGGAAGCGGCAGTGTCCGCGGCCGGGGCGGAAGATTTCGACACCGAATGGCTTTCGCTCGTGCTCGGGTTGAAGGTGGTGGAAGACCTCGACGAAGCCATCGCGCACATAGGCGCACACAGCACCGCCCATTCCGATGGCATCCTGACCGAAACGGACGTGCACGCGGAACGCTTCGTGGCCGAGGTGGATTCGGCCGTGGTGTACGTCAATGCCAGCACTCGCTTCACTGATGGCGCGGAGTTCGGCCTCGGCGCGGAGGTCGCCATCAGCACGCAGCGGCTGCACGCGCGCGGGCCGATGGGACTGCCCGAGCTGACCACGTACAAATGGGTGGTGCGCGGCGACTACACCGCGCGCGCCTGAAGCCATGACCGCCGCCGCGCCCATCTGGCCCGTGGCAGAAGTGGTCATCTTCGATTGCGACAGCACGCTGAGCGCAGTCGAGGGCATCGACGAGCTCGCCCGTCTCACCGGCAAGGAAGCTCACGTGGCCGCCCTGACCAAACGCGCCATGGACGGCGAGATTGCGCTTGAACGAGTCTACGACCACCGGCTGGATAGCTCCAATCCGACGCGGGCGCAGGTCAACTTCATCTGCGATTTTTACCGCGAGAACGTGATTGCCGATGCTCCAGACGTCATCGCAGCATTGCGCGAGCTGGGGGTCGCGGTCTTCATCGTCAGTGGCGGATTAATCGAACCGGTGCGCGATTTTGGGGTGTGGCTGCATGTGCCGCGCGAGCATATTTTCGCCGTGGATATGCAATACGACCAACTCTCCGGAGAGTGGTGGCGCTACTGGGAGCAGCCCGGCGGAAAAAACCCGCACGCCAATTACCTCGCCGTGGACAGCAATCCGCTCACGGGCACAGGCGGCAAGAACATGCTCATCGACCGCATTCGCGCCCGCCACCCAGGCCGCGCCCTGCTTGTGGGCGATGGGCTTTCGGACCTGGAAGCGAGCGGCCATGTTGACCTGTTCGTCGGCTTCGGCGGCGCAGTCTATCGCGAGCGCGTGGCCGCAGAATCGCCGGTCTACATCAACGCGCCCCACCTCGCGCCGGTACTGCCGCTTGCGCTGGGGAAACTTGCCGATGTCACTCCCTGGAGACGCCTTTTCTCCTCCGGGGTGCACATGGTGGAGCACGGCGAGGTGGTCTTCCAAGAAAGAGAAGTGAAAGAACGCTTGCTGCAGGCGGTGGAACGCAAAAGTGGCTGACGCGCCCTTTCACATCCTAGTCTCCGACCACCTCGGCCTGAATGGCTGGGAGATTCTGCGTGAAAGCAAGGACGTCACCACGGCCGGCCCGCTGCCGGAACGAAAAGCGTTGATCGCAGAGGTTTCCCGGGCGCACGCGCTGCTGCTGCGCTCGCAGACTCAGGCTGACGCCGAATTGATCGCCCGCGGGAAACGCCTGCGCGTGATTGCCCGCGCGGGGGCGCAGCTCGAAAACGTCGATATCGACGCTGCAACCCGGCACGGCATCATGGTGATAAACGTGCCGGACGCAAACGTGATCGCCGTGGCTGAACACACCATGGCCATGCTGCTCGCGCTCGCCCGCCACATCCCGCGCGGCTACACCTCGCTGAGCGCCGGCCGGTGGGAACGGCATGAGATTCTCGGCTTCCAGCTGCGCGGGAAGACAATCGGGGTGATTGGATACGGACGCCACGGCCACGAAGTGGCCAACCGCGCGCAGGCTTTCGGCATGGAGGTGCTGGCATACGACCCCTACACCGATATTGCCCACGCGCGCGCTCACGGGGTGAGCATCGTCCCACTGCACGAATTGCTGGCGCGCGCCGACGTAATTTCTCTGCACACCTCTGTGACCGACGAGACACACAACTTCATCAATGGCGACACTATCGCTCAGATGAAGAACGGAGTGCACATCATCAATTGCTCGCGCGCAGAACTGATAGACGAGAAGGCGCTGCTGCACGCGCTGAACACTGACAAGGTAGCTGGCGCGGCGCTGGACACCCTCTGCCAGGAGCCCGCCCCGCCCGACCATCCGTTGGTGTTGCAACCAAACGTTCTGGCAGTGCCGCACCTGAACCAGAACACCGTCGAATCGCAAAGCGAGACCTCGCGGCTGGTGGTAGAACAAACCTTGGACGCCCTGAGGGATGCGGATTATCGCAGCGTGGTCAATTTGCCCTTCGGGCCCGGCGCCGAATACACCCTCCATCGCCCCTACCTGCGCCTCGCTGAGCAGCTCGGAAAGCTGCAGGCTCAACTCGCCGACAGTCGCATCAAACGCGTCGAAGTCGAATTGCAGGGCGAGGGCCTGCGAAACATCGTACGGCCGGTCGCCGTGGCAATGCTAAAAGGCATGTTGCCCCCGCTGGATGAACGCCCGGTTAACTACGTCAACGCGCCCCTCATCGCGCACGAGCGCGGCATCGAAACCGCGCAGGTAGTGGGGCTGGAATTAGTCGACTACCCGAACCTGCTTTCCTGCCGCGTACACTGGGAAGACGGTGGCTCACAGACTGTCGCCGGCGTACTCTTCGCGGGAGCAGAAGCCAGACTGGTACAATACCGCGACATCCAGGTGGACGCCCGACCTGAAGGGACTTTGCTCTTCCTCGAGAACCGCGACGTGCCCGGTGTGATCGGAAAAGTGGGCACCTATCTCGGTGCGCAGGGGGTCAATATCGGGGAGTGGCGCTACGGGCGCGACCGCCCCGGTGGCCGCGCCATCTCCTTCATCAATCTGGATTCGGAGTGCCCCGCAGACGTGGTGGATGACTTGCGCTCGCTGCCGGACGTCTTCAGCGCCCGCGTAATCAACCTCTAGTCGCTCCCGCTACGTCTTGCGCAGCAGCGCGCGCAGCGCAGGCGCAATCTCCGTCAACCGGTCAGGAACCTGACCGTCCTCCAAAATCGCCTGACCCAACCCGGACTGCCTGAATTCGATCAGATCGCGCGCGAAGGCATCTTTGGGCACGGTATCGCTAATTACCTTGCCATCGCGCAGCGTGATGATGCGTCGCGCCATGTTAGCCGATTGCGTGTTGTGCGTGACCACAATCAGGGTGGTGCCCTGCGTACGGTTCAATTCGGCCAGCAATTCCATGATCGCCGCAGTGGCTTTCGAATCCAGATTGCCGGTGGGCTCATCGGCCAGCACGATGGCCGGCTCGTTGGCCAACGCGCGCGCGATGGCAACGCGCTGGCGCTCCCCACCCGAAAGCTGGCTGGGCAGCGACTTCAGCCGCCGCTGCAGCCCGACCAATCCGAGTAGCTCGGCCGCCCGCGCGCGCCGCGCCGTCTTGCTCATGCGCGTCTCGTACAACGGCACTGCCACGTTTTCCAGCGCGGTCAGCGTCGGAATGAGATTGTGCATCTGGAAGACGAACCCGACGGTCTTGCTGCGGAAGCGGTCCAGATTGCGCACTTCCTGCAGCGAGACTCCGCTTATCAGCACCTCGCCGCTGCTGGGGAGATCCAGCGCACCGAGCATGTTCAGCAGCGTGGATTTCCCCGATCCAGACGGCCCCACCACGGCGACGAATTCCCCCGCACGGATGACGATGTCGACGCCGTCAAGGGCGCGCACCGGCTCGACCGCGCCGAAAATGCGCGTCAGTTTCCGCGTTTTGACGACGATTTCTTTCTCAATCATAACAACTCACCTCCGGGGCGGATGTCATCTGTCGTATATCCATCTCTCAGATGTCGCAAGTCATTGGATTATTCATAGCGCAGCGCCTCAATCGGGCGTAGCCCGGCCGCCCGCCACGCCGGATAGATGCCCCCCAACACCCCCAACGCCAGCACCAGCACCCCGATTTTAACAAACATGGTCCCGGTGTAGATGGGCTCCAGCAGCGCGCCAAAAAGCGGGATCAGGCCCAAAAGGCGGTTCAGGCCAACCCCGATGCCCACTCCGGCCACGCCGCTCAACAGGCTTAAACCCAGTGCTTCAATCAAGACCATGCGCATCACGCGCCGGCGCCGCCAGCCCAGCGCGCGCAGCACGCCGATTTCTTGCGTGCGTTCGAACACGCTCATCAGCATGGCATTCATCATCACGATGCCGCCCACCAGCATGGTCATCCCGATCAACGTATCGAGCATCACCTCCATATTGCGAAAATCCTGCATTCGCTCGGTGAATGTGGTCGTGGTGCTTATCATCAAATCCGGAAACTGTTGCTCCAGCAGGCGCGCGACCTCGTCAGCGCGCTCGCGGTCGTGTACCGCAATGCCTAGAAACGAGACCTGGCGCGGCTTGTCAAACAGGCGCTGCGCGTCGCGCAACAGCATGGTGGCACCGGTGTCCTCAAAAGCCGAACCATTCTCGTAAATGCCGACAATTGTTAAGCGCATGCCGCTGACGCGTATTTTCTCGCCCACCGTTTTCTCAAGGCTGTTCGCCGCCAACCGCCCGAGGATGATTTCGCCCTCGCGCTGCATGCGCCGCCCCTCGCGGATACGATAGTCGTTGATCTTGGCTTCGCGCGGGTCGAGACCATAAATCATGAACATCGGCAATCCGGGAGCGGTGGTTAAACCGAACACCATTCTTGAGACCGACTTGACCTGCGGGTGAGCGCGGATGCGGTCCGCCGTGCGCTCGGCAATCACCGAGAGCGAGGCGTCCGCAACACCTTTTTCCTCGACCAGCAAATCCGACTCGCCGGCGCTCATCAGATTGGTGAACGTGGTTTCGACACCAAGCGCCATTCCCATCAGCGCCACCGTGAAGCCCACCCCGAGGCCGAGGCCGCTCAGCGTGATCACGGTGCGCGTTGGCCGCCGCCACAAGTTGCGCAGTGCGGCGCTTCCCAGCAGCCGGCCAATGGCCGCTAGCCGGCGCGGCGGGGTAGCAGCGTTGGTCGCCGCGCGCATTGCCTCGGCCGGCGTCAGCCGCGAGGCGCGCCAGGCCGGATACAACCCGCTAATTGCCCCGAGCCCGACCGACAGCCCAATTGCCTGCAAAAAGATATCGACGGTGATGACGCCCTCCAACATGGAGGCCACCGCCGGGGAGAGTTTGGTTAGTTCCGTCAATCCCACCCCCAGCCCGATGCCGACCGCCCCGCCCAGCAGCGAGACCACCATCGATTCGCCGAAAACCATGCCAATCACGCGCCGCCGCCGCCAGCCGATAGCGCGCAGCACGCCAATTTCGCGCGTGCGTTCGAAGACGCTCATCAGGGTGCTGTTCATCATGCCCAGGCCGCCCACCAGCACCGCGAAGATGCCCATAAAGAGGCCAAATGAGCGGTACATGCCCAACATCTCGGTCTGCGTAGATGGGTCGCCCGAGCGCGTGGCGGCCAGCCGTGGCCAGCGTTCCTCGATTTCTGCCTTGATTGCATCGATGCGCGTTTTATCGTCCACCCGCAGGTTGAAATAGCTGACCTGATAGCGTTGGTCGAAGGCGCGCTGCGCATCCTCCAGGCTCATCACCGCGCCGCCGTCCTCAAAGCTGGTTCCGGTCTCATATATCCCGGCCACGCGATAAGTCACGCCGCCCAACCGGAAGGCTTCGCCAATTTCCTTCTCGAAAGTCTCGGCGGTAAGTTTCCCAACCAGGATTTGCTTGCGCCGCAAGATCGGTCCGCCGGCGATGATACGATAATGCGCGATTGTGAAGCCGCGCGGGTCCTCCCCGCTGACGATGAAATAAGGCACATCGGTCATCGTCACCATGGTGGTGACCGTTCCGGTGACCTCCGCCACTCCGGGGATGCGCTTGATTTCAGCGCCAATGTCTTCATCCACTTTGCTGAAAAGCACCATCACCGCGTCTCTCTGCGCCACCATCAGGTCTGCATCTGAAGACGTGAACACTTTCTCGTAGCCGCTAGCGAAGCCCTCGCCGAAAGCCGAAAGCGAAACAACCGCAGCCACGCCGACCGAGATGCCGAGAATGGTCAGCAGTGTGCGCGTCTTGCGGTGCCACAGGTTCTTGAATATCATGATGTCAACCAGCAGTCATGCGCGCGCGCAGCGCCACACCCGACAGAAACAGAAGAATCACCCCGTACAGCAGCGCCTCGCGAAAGCCGCCGCGCCCACCCGTAAACGCGAATGCCGCCGGCAACGTAATCACGCCCAGCACGCCGTAAAGATAATGCACATCACGCCATGGAAAACGCCCTTGCAGCGCCATTGTCACCCCGATCACCGCCTGCACCACAAATATCAGCGCCGCAATGGCCAGCGCGCCCCAGAACTGAGAGGTCAGTTCGCGGCGGCGCACATAAAGCCAGAAACTCCACAGGGCCAGCAGAAGCGCGTACATTAACGCTGTGTTCGCCAGTCCGTCATGCAACCCGCGCAACATCATCTCCACGATTGTAGCACGGCAGCGCAGTATTCCGCATTGGCCCGACCCCGTGCTAAAATGGTCGCACCGGAGCAAAACTTCCCTGCCCGCGAACCAAACAGTCCGCGTCCTTATCACCCATCCTTTCCCGGATGAACTGGCGCAGCCGCTGCATGCCGTCTCGCCCCGGCTGCGAATCAGCCACTACCCCGCCAAAGACGCCGACGAACTCGCCGACCACTGGCCACAAGTAGAGGTACTTTACACTTCTACCGTCATGCCCCGCACGGAGCAAGCCCCGCGCCTGCGCTGGATTCAGAGCCATTGGACCGGGGTCGAACACCTGCTGCAGCACCCCATCGCCGCACGCGCACGCCTGACCACCGTCAGCGGCATCGGCGCTGTCCCGATCGCGGAATACGTCTTCAGCGGGCTGCTTGCGTTCACGCATCACCTGCCCCGTTTCTTGTTTCACCAGGCGCGCAACGAGTGGCCCTCCGGCCGCTGGGAGAAATTCGTGCCTGTCGAGCTGCGCAGTGCCACGCTAGGTATCGTCGGTTACGACAGCCTGGGGCGCGAAATCGCCCGGCTGGCGCGCGCTTTCGGCATGCGCACCCTGGCGACGAAACGCAACGCCGCGCACAGCGCTAACGATGGCTGGCGTCTGCCCGGCGGCGACGACGCGGATGGCAGTCAGGTGGAGCACATCTTCGCGCCCGACGCCATGCACGCCATGCTGCCACTTTGCGATCACGTCGTCGTCACCGTGCCGCTCACGCCAAGTACGCGCCAGATGATCGGCGCGGCCGAGTTTGCGGCGATGAAAGCGGGCACCATTTTCGTCAATGTCGCCCGCGGCAAGGTTATGGATGAAGCTGCGTTGATTGCGGCGCATCAGGGCGGCCATCTGGGCGGCGCGCTGCTGGACGTATTTGAAACAGAACCACTGGCTGCCAGCAGCCCACTCTGGCAGCTGCCCAATGTCATCATCAGCCCGCATGTGGCTGGGTTCACCCCACATTATGATGAACGCGCGCTGCAGGTCTTTGCCGAAAATCTGTGCCGCTATGTGTCCAACCAACCCTTGCTTAACCAGGTAGATGTTCAACGAGGATATTGAAGAGGTTATCATGAAATTTGACGTCGCCGTTCCCGCCGCCGCGCTGAAGGAAATCCCTGATTTGGCCCGCCGCGCCGAAGAGCTGGGCGCAGCCGGCCTGTGGAGCAGCGAAACCCAACGCCATCCGTTTCTCTCCCTGCCGCTGGTGGCCGAACATACCACCCGACTTGAGTTCGGGACGGCTGTCGCTATCGGGTTCGGGCGCAGCCCGCTCACGCTGGCGCACACCGCGTGGGATCTGGCCGAGCAATCCGACGGGCGCTTTATTATGGGGTTGGGCACACAGGTCAAAGCGCACATCGAGCGCCGCTTCAGCCAGCCCTGGCCCGAATCGCCAGTCGGAAAATTGCGCGAGCAGATTGCCGCCATGCGCGCAATCTGGCACAGCTGGCAGACCGGCGAACGCCTCAATTATCGCGGCGAGTATTATCAGCACACGCTGATGACGCCCTTCTTCAGCCCGCCACCGATTGACCACCCGCAGATCCCCATCTATATTGCCGGTGTCAACGCAGGGCTTGCGCGGCTGGCGGGCGAGGCCGCGGATGGCTTTCACATCCACCCGCTGCACTCGCTGCGCTATCTGCGAGAGGTGGTCCTGCAGAATCTGGAGGCCGGGACAGCCCGCGCCGGGCGCAGCCCAAACAAAATCACGCGCATCGCGCCCGCCATGGTCGCCATCGGCGCGGACGAAAAGAGCCGCACGAAAATGCGCGACCTCATGCGCGCTCAGATTGCTTTTTACGCCTCCACGCCGACCTACCGCGTGATTATGCAAATGCATGGATGGGAAGAAATCGCCGCGCAGCTTTCCCATATGGCAGCGCGCAAGCGCTGGAATGCAATGCCGGGGCTGATTTCCGGGGAGATGCTGGCCGAATTTGTCACCGAAGGCAGCTGGGAAGACATCGGCCACAAACTGCGTGCGCGCTACAGTGGACTGTTAGACCGCGTCACCCTCTACACGCCGCTGACCACCGGTGAAAACCTGGGAGACTGGAAAAAGATTGCGCGCGCTATTCAGGAATAGATTCGTAAAGCTCGAGCAGCACGCCGTTTGCGCTTTGTGGATGCACAAAGGCTGCCCGCCGGCCCCCGGCAGCTTCCAACGGCGACTCATTAATCAAGCGCACCCCTTTGGCTTTGAGCCGCGCCAGCGTCGCTTCCAGATCGTCCACCTCCAGAGCAATGTGGTGCATCCCCGCGCCGCGTTTGGCGAGGAAGCGCGCCGCTCCGCTGTCGTCGCTGGTCGGCCGCACCAGTTCAATTTCGCCCTGCCCCAGCGGCAGAAAGGCGACCTCGGCCTCTTGCGCTGGCACCTCTTCCACACGCGACACCTCAAGCCCGAGCGCATCGCGCCAGAATTCCAGGGCCGCATCGATGTCCGCGACGATGACGGCAATATGATCAATGTTCGTGATCATGAGGGTCAAATACTGGTCGCCCGATACTCGCCCCACACTTCGCGCAGCGTGTGGCAGATTTCACCCAGGGTCACATCATTCTCCACGCACTCGATGAATAGCGGCATCAGGTTTCCCGCGCCGCGCGCGGCCACGGCCAGCTCCTCGCGCAGCGCGCTCACGCGTTCATTATCACGCCGCGTGCGCAGCTCAGCCACGCGCTCACGCTGACGCGCCTCAACGGCGGCATCCACCGTCAGTCGTTCGATTGCCGTAGGTTCGTCGGCCACAAAAGTATTCACGCCCACCACAGTCTGCTCGTGTTGCTCAATCGCGCGCTGGCAAGCATAGGCAGCATCCTGAATCTCGCGTTGTGTGTAGCCGCTCTCAATAGCGGCCAGCGCCCCACCCAGCTCGTCGATGTGCGCAATATAGCGCTGCGCGCGCTCTTCGATTTCATCCGTCAGCGCTTCCACTGCGAAGCTTCCCGCCAGCGGGTCCACCGTGTCGCACACCCCGGATTCGTGCGCGATAATCTGCTGCGTGCGCAGCGCGGCCTGTGCCGCCGCAGCCGTGGGCAACGCCAGCGCCTCGTCCATCGCGTTGGTGTGCAGACTTTGCGTGCCACCCATCACCGCGGCCAGCGCCTGCAGCGCCACGCGCGTCATGTTGTTCTCCGGCTGCTGCGCCGTGAGAGTGCTGCCCCCCGTCTGCGTGTGAAAGCGCAGCATCAGGCTTCTTGGTTTGTTCGCACCGAAGCGATCTTGCATAATCCGCGCCCACAACCGCCGCGCTGCCCGATATTTGGCGACCTCTTCCAAAAACTGATTGTGCGCGTTGAAGAAAAAGGTCAACCGTGGCGCAAAGTCATCCACGCCTAAACCAGCCGTCTGCGCCGCTTCCACATAAGCGATGCCGTTAGCCAACGTGAAAGCCACTTCCTGCACCGCCGTGCTGCCCGCCTCGCGGATATGATAGCCGGAGATGCTGATAGTGTTCCAGCGCGGCGTATGCTGCGCGCAATACTGCAAAACATCCGTGGTCAGCCGCATAGAGGGCCGTGGCGGGAAAATATAAGTGCCGCGCGCCAGATATTCTTTGAGAATGTCGTTCTGGATTGTGCCGCGCAATTGACGCGGCTCGACGCCCTGACGCTTACCCACGGCAATATACATCGCCAGCAGAATCGCCGCCGGCGCGTTGATGGTCATGCTGGTGCTGACTTTGTCAAGCGGGATTCCTTCCAACAGGCGCGCCACGTCATCCAGAGTGGGGATGGACACGCCCACCCTGCCGACTTCACCCAGTGCCAGCGGGTCGTCCGGGTCATAGCCAATTTGGGTGGGTAGATCAAACGCCACCGAGAGCCCGGTCTGCCCCTGCTGCAGCAGGAATTTGAAGCGCGCGTTCGTTTCGCGCGCGCTCGCATAACCAGCATATTGGCGCATCGTCCACAATCGCCCGCGATACATGGTGGGCTGCACACCACGCGTGAATGGATATTCTCCGGGGAAGCCCAGCCGTTGCGCGCTTTCGGCTGCCACATCCGGAAGATACACGCGCTCGAGTGGTATACCCGAGGACGTCACGAACTCCTCGCGGCGCTCGGACTGTTTTTCCAAGCTGCGCCGCAGCGTGGTCTTCTCCCAGCGCTCCTTTTCCCTTTCCATTTTATCGTTCATGTTTCGCTCTGCGCGGGTGCCAACACCACCATCACCTGATTCTCCTCTACGCTGTCGCCGGGCTGCACGCGCACGCGAGTGACCAGCCCATCGCGCGGAGCTTTGAGTTCGTTCTGCATTTTCATCGATTCAAGAATCACGAGAAGTTCTCCCTGCGCGATTGCCTGTCCCTCGTCAACCGGGACGGTCACCACCAAGCCGGACATCGGTGCCTTCAGATGGTATTCGCCGCTGGCCACCGCCGGCCCGCCCCCACCGAGCTGCGTCAGTCGTTGCGCGCGTTCATTCTCAACCTGCACTTGATAAAGATTACCCCGGTGCAACACCTGCCAGCCATCGTGGCCGGCCTCCACATATGCTTCATAAGAATGGCCGCCAATCAGCAACGAATACAACGGCCGGTTGCCCACAGCCTGAAAATCGATTTCCTGGCGCACGCCATCGACGGTCACATGGCGGTCATCGTTTATTTCAATCTCGAATTCACGCTCATTTACAGCGGTGATGTACTTCATCGGTGCATTCTCTCCCAGCGCCCGACCCATTTCCAGTTGCTGGTATCGCGCTCGCCGCGCTGAACCACTCGCGCCGCCTGCTGCTGGCTCTGGTGGGCAGCCAAGGTGGCAAACACGGCCGCTGTCTCCGCATCCGGCCCCGCTCTCTCCTCCACGCGAAAATCCACATCCAAAAAGCTGGTGTTGAACTGACCGGCCATGAAGCGATGCGAGTCGAGCAGCTTCTGGTGGAACGGAATGGTGGTCTTCACGCCCACAATGCGATATTCCTCCAGCGCCCGCCGCATGCGCAAGAGCGCCTCGCCGCGCGTCTCGCCCCAGCAGATTACCTTGCTTATCATCGAATCATAATGCGGAGACACAATGTAACCGGGATACACGCCGGTATCCACGCGCACCCCAGGGCCGGTAGGCAACATGCTGGTGGTGATGGCGCCGACGGAGGGAATGAAATCATGGTCGGGGTCCTCAGCGTTAATGCGGCACTCGATCGCCCAGCCCTTCAGCGCAATCTCTACCTGTTTGCGGCTTAATTTACGCCCGCGTGCAATACGAATCTGTTCCTTGACGATATCCACGCCGGTCACAATCTCGGTCACCGGATGCTCCACCTGCAAGCGGGTGTTCATCTCAAGAAAATAGAAATTCTTTTCCCCGTCCACCAGGAACTCAATTGTGCCGGCATTCACGTATTCCACCGCTGCGGCCGCGCGGCAGGCTACCGCGCCCATTTTCTCGCGCATGGCCGTGTCGTCGGCCACAATCACCGACGGCGCTTCTTCGAGCAGTTTCTGGTGCCGCCGCTGGATGGAACACTCGCGCTCACCGAGATGAATCACGTTTCCATGCGTATCGGCGAGGATCTGGATCTCGATGTGCCGCGCGGCCGCGACCACCTTTTCCAAATATACGTTATCATCGCCGAAAGCGGCCTCGGCTTCGCGCCGGGCGGCCCGCAGTGCATCCGGCAGCCCGTCTGCTGATTCCACGTGGCGCATACCTTTTCCGCCGCCTCCGGCGGTTGCCTTCACCAGCAGCGGAAAACCGATGCCCGAAGCTATAGCAATGATTTCATCGTCGCGCAGGCTGCCCTCGCCCTCCGTGCCCGGAACCACCGGCACGCCCGCTTTTTTTACCGTGGCGCGCGCAACGGTCTTATCGCCCATGGCGGCGATGGCGGATGCCTTAGGTCCGATGAAGACAAAGCCCTCGTCCGCACACGCCTGCGCGAACTCCTGGCGCTCGGCCAGGAATCCGTAGCCTGGATGAATGGCGTCCACCTGCGCATCCTTCGCGACGGAAAGGATTTTATCGATGCGCAGGTAAGAATCGCGCGGCGACGGCGGGCCAATCGGATAGGCCTCGTCGGCGTAATAGACGTGCATGGCATGCCGGTCGGCCTCGGAAAAAACAGCGACAGTCTGCAGCCCGAGTTCTCGACAGGCGCGGAGCACGCGTACGGCTATCTCGCCACGATTGGCTATCAATACTTTCCGCAGCATTTCCTTGCCTTATAGGGGGATATTGCCGTGCTTCTTGGCCGGGTTCGCGTCCCTCTTGTTGGAGAGCATTTCCAGCGCGTTTATCAGGCGCGTGCGCGTTTCATGCGGCTCGATGACGTCATCCACGTATCCGCGACCGGCTGCCACGTAGGGGTTGGCGAAAGTCTGGCGATATTCCTGCGCAAGCTCCGCCTCGCGCGCCTCGGGGTCAGCGGCCTGCGCTAGTTCATTGCGGAAGATTATGTTCACCGCGCCTTCTGGCCCCATCACCGCGATTTCCGCGGTCGGCCAGGCGAGGTTGACATCGGCGCGGATATGTTTGCTGCTCATCACGTCGTACGCGCCACCGTAGGCTTTGCGCGTTATCAGCGTAATTTTCGGCACGGTCGCCTCGCAGAAAGCGTACAGCAGCTTTGCGCCGTGACGAATGATGCCTCCGTGCTCCTGCGTGGTGCCCGGCAGAAAACCGGGCACATCCACCAGCGTGATGAGCGGGAGGTTAAAGCAATCACAGAAACGCACGAAACGGCCGGCTTTGTCGGCCGCGTTAATATCCAGCACGCCAGCCAGATGAGCGGGCTGGTTTGCTACGATGCCGACGCTGTGCCCGCCCAAGCGCGCAAAACCGACTACTATGTTGAGCGCGTAAGTCGCCTGAATCTCAAGGAAATCGCTCTCGTCCACCACCATGCGAATGACCGCGCGCATGTCGTAGGGCTTGTTGGGGTTATCCGGCACAATGGAGTCCAGCGCCGGTTCGGAACGGAGCGGGTCGTCGCTGCTCTCCACAAAAGGTGGGTCTTCCATATTGTTCTGCGGCAGATAGCCCAGCAGCATGCGCATTAGGAAAAGGCAATCGGCCTCCGACTCGGCCACGTAGTGGCACACTCCGGAAACCTCCGCGTGCACGCTAGCGCCGCCGAGGTCCTCGAAAGAGACCTCCTCGTGAGTGACGGTCTTGACCACGTCCGGGCCAGTTACGAACATGTACGACGAGTTCTTCACCATGAAGATGAAGTCGGTCAGCGCCGGTGAATAGACCGCGCCCCCCGCGCACGGCCCCATGATGGCGCTGAGCTGCGGTATCACCCCGGATGCCAGAGTGTTGCG
>Ga0187833_10000166_pt1 | contig 73677 bp, 57 predicted proteins | sample ETNtaG_37_FD_167968 | JGI IMG/M metagenome (GOLD analysis project Ga0187833, IMG submission 167968) | Marine microbial and viral communities from oxygen minimum zone, Eastern Pacific Ocean - ETNP2014_SV_400_PacBio MetaG (Illumina Assembly) | ecosystem: Environmental > Aquatic > Marine > Hypoxic... | reverse complement strand
TGGTCAGGGTTTTATATTCCGAATAAACATTACTCTGAGGAGTAATGTCAGATCATAGTGGTCAGGGTTTTATATTCCGAATAAACATTACTCTGAGGAGTAATGTCAGATCATAGTGGTCAGGGTTTTATATTCCGAATAAACATTACTCTGAGGAGTAATGTCAGATCATAGTGGTCAGGGTTTTATATTCCGAATAAACATTACTCAGAGGAATGATGCAATTGCACGATATCATGATCCTTGCCCAGCAATCTGAGTATCCCACGCGGTCCGCCCATATGCAGTGCCCCCACAACGACGAAATAGGTATCGTCAGTGGCCATGTAGCTGTCAATCTTTTTAACCATAGCCACGTTTCTATCATCCAGTAGCCTATTCAATTGTGCTTCAAGTTCAGGATGGTCCATGCTGGACTGAGCAGAAAGCTCATACATTTTGTCCGCTTTCCCCTCCTGCCAGGCGGATATCAGTTCAGCAATGACTTGATCCGCCTGCTGGATTTCCTCAAGCAAATAGCGCAGCGAGATATCCTGAATTCTCGGCGGGTCTGCCGCCAGAAGGTCTATTTGTTGCATAAACGTCTCAAGCTGCAAAATCGGTTTACCTTTGCGTCTTGCCATCTGCTGATAGTGGTAATCTATTCCCAGATCCCGGGAGTAACCCAGCCTGGTTAGCTCCATCAAGCTGATTCTCATAGACAGCAACCACGGGCGCAGCTGCCGAACTTCAGCGAAGTCCAGATTGTTCTGATCAAGGTAGTTTCTCAGCAACCGGATGGTTTCTGAAGATAGCTCTGATTCGATAGTTTTCGGCATGATGTAGGTGCCACGTCGCTGTATGGCAAGGTTCATCTCATAGGAAGATGCCTCTGTAATATCAACTTCAAATACTGTTTTATCGGACTTCCTGAAAGCATGATTGATTTCAGCTGCGAGAGGGTACATCTCGGGTTTTAAGGCGTGTATTGACCCCAACAGGTATACAGTGGCGCGATCATTATTGATTCGCCACAAGCTCAAGGGTGTCGCATGCGCGCATTGGCAGAATAAAAACCAGACGAGAATAGTTGAAACGAGTTTACGGATGATCAAACCCGCCGACAAAGACCGGACTACTCCATGCAACGTGATCGTCGAGTTGACTAATTCGAACATAGTAATAATCGCCTTCCCGCCCCCCTGTTTCGTCAGTGAATTCAAAACCAACGTCGACCTCTGAATCAGGGTCTACCAGCTCAAAGCTTATCTGATCCTCATAGCCGTCTACACTTAGCGCACGTATTATCCTGCCCTGCCTGAGGTCATACATACTTATCATCTGACGAGAACCCGGTATTTTGCTCGACGGTCGTAAAATTGGAGTAACATCAATATCCTCGCGCCCTTCGCGCAGGTTCAACTCAAATACCAAATCCTTGTTCCGACCTTCAAACTCCACCATGAAACTGCTGCTGTTTCCTCGTGTCCAGGTAATAAAATCCAACCTGTTGTCAATATTCGGATTGAGAATCAACGCCTGCCGGGCCGGGCGGCGAAAGCCCGGTGCATCAGCGCTGATAATCCCGGCTTCACGAGCTTGCAGAAATCCTATCCATTCACGGCCATTACGAGGCAGATCCCGTTGATCATGCAGTGGTTTTGAATCTGAATGAAACGAGATCTTCACTGTATCGCTCTTATCATCAGAAGCGTAATTAACCTCATCAATAATATCGCCATTTTTAATCAGTTCCACTGTGTGAATCGGTGCGGTGCCGGTGACACGCCCCTTGATAATTCTGCGAGAACTACTAACCGTCCTCTGCCCCGGTCCAGCATCATTTACAGTTACATCGAGCAGCAGTCGATTGCCAGTTGTCACGTACGTTCGACCATTCGACAGGGCTTCCAGCCAGAACTCCTCAGCATCAGACAGAACTGCTGTTAAAGCCGCATTGACAGGTTTGCCTACAGGCAGGAGGTGACTGTGGCTTGAAGCAGAAAAACCCAATCGGTAGCCCTTTGAAAGTAACCGATTTGCATACCATTCAAAATGAGAGGTTCCGGCAATCAGTTCCACCAGCCGGGTTACCTGATTATTTAGCAGCCGGTCATCGGCAGGAATCTCAGCAAGTGCGATCGCGAATGTATCCTCGGGAGAAACCCGGCGAACCAATTCACCCTGAGAACCTACACTTTTCGGCAACTCTTCTGAAACAAGTAGTTGATTGCCACCCCGCCTAAAATCACTGCCCCAGAGCACTGCTTTTGGTGGATCAATCAGATCCCACCTGGTTGGCGTCAAATAATGATCATGTACGCTGGTGATGGATAGATCAAAATTCGTACTGTTATCCGGCGTTGTCTCACCCTCCCCAAGACTGTTCTGTGGATGCGTATCTACCCAGAATACTTTTTCATTGTTGTACTCGACCAGTAAAGGGTTTGATCTTCCCGACAGACCCCCGCCGCTGGATTTAACCTGGATGCCATGTACTCCAGAGGATTCAAACACCAGACCCCTGATCTCATGAAAATTGCTATCACCCGAAGGGAGGCGTGAATGAAAGATACCGTCAACCAGGACTTCTAGGGCAGGAGCCCTGCCTTGAGCGGGATTATCATACCTGTCCTTCAGATGAACATACGCGGTGAAGGTTTCACCCGGATTAAGACGGCCGGGACCCTGTACATCGAGTTTTTCAACTCTCCCGGCGTGTATTTGCAGCGGTTCAACAGGCGCCAGGAAAAAGGCGTTACCTGTATCCGTGCGAAAAAAGAGCGGTAAAGTGAAATTATCACTTGCCAGCGATGGTAGCTGCAGGTTTTGATACTCGATGATGACCTCATCGCCGGACTTGAGCTCTCCTTTTCTGAGTGGGAAGAACGGTAAATCCAGTTTATTGTCCAGTCCGCCAAAAATTCCGGTTCGTACCATTGTGAGAGCGCCAATCTCGACATCGGGATTATTGGTTGAAACGCGAATAAAATTTGGCAGCGTCGAGTTCGTTGTTTGAAATGAAACAGGGTAACGCCAATGCTTGGCAACAATGAAACCGCCTGCGGTCAGAATATCAGTACCGACATGGTAGACCTGACGGATATTGGCTGATGTACCTGCGATCAATGGTTCATTAAATAACTGACTGTTACCCAGCCTGTAAGGAGCCACCTCGAGCCATTCGAGCCAGAGTGAATAGTGATCCTCCAAGAGGACGTCTACCCCACTCGTTTCTGCGAGACGATGTAGATCATGAATTAGGACAGGCGGAAGATCCCGACCTGTCTGTTCGAGCCGGTATGCCCTATTTAGCAGTTCTTCACCAGTGTCCGCCAATACAAAAGCGGATACCAGCAAGCTGATCCAGAGACAGCAGCAGCGTGACTTCATGGGAGACTTGTTTAGAGATTCGCGCGTATGAATACCATCGAAAATCCCCTAAAAAAGATTACACAAATGCTGACAGGTGCTGGTAACGGTTGTGTATTTCTACTTATTCTTGATGCCAATTCACGTCCCCAATGCCGAAATAGTCGACTTCGGCAAAATCCGTCAATGCAGGCGGTATCGTACTACTGATACAGGTCGTACTTCAAGAACTGACCCCTAGATTACGCAAAGGCAAAAAAGGGGCCAACCGAAGGCCTCATGTTCTAAGCAGCCTGAAACGTTCTACTGATAGAGTTTCAGCTCTTCTCTGGCAATCAGTCTCCTGTGCACCTCGTCAGGTCCGTCTGCTAAACGCAATGTTCGCTGCCCGGTCCACATGCCGGCAAGAGGAGTATCCTGAGAAACACCCAGCGCGCCATGAATCTGGATTGCCCTGTCGATGACTTTGAGTGTCATATTCGGTACAGCAACCTTAATGGCGGAGATGTATTTTCGAGCTTCTTTGTTGCCAATCGTATCCATCATGTGTGCGGCTCTTAAGACAGAGAGTCTGCACATATCAATTTCGATCCGACATTCCGCGATAATATCGTAGTTGGCACCGAGTTCAGCTATCGGTTTTCCAAATGCTTCTCTGCTCAGCGCACGTTTGCACAACAGTTCCAGAGCCCTTTCGGCAACGCCAATGGAGCGCATGCAGTGGTGAATACGGCCAGGGCCCAGTCGGCCCTGAGAGATTTCAAACCCTCGACCTTCCCCCAGAATAATATTCTCCTTGGGTACTCGAACCTCGTTGAACTTAATATGCATATGACCATGAGGTGCATCATCTCGACCAAATACATGCATCGGTCGAACAATCTCAACACCCTCAGCATCAATAGGTACCAGAATCTGAGACTGCCGCGAATGTTTCGGTGCATCAGGGTTGGTGACGACCATTGTAATCATGACCTTGCATCTAGAATCACCTGCACCTGATATATAGTGCTTCTCACCGTTAATCACCCACTCATCACCGTCGAGTATGGCGTTGGTAGAGATATTGGTCGCATCAGATGAAGCAACTTTTGGCTCAGTCATCGCGAAAGCTGAACGAATCTTGCCTTCCAGCAAAGGTTCAAGCCAGGTCTTCTTCTGCTCTTCACTGCCGTAGCGTTCCAATACTTCCATGTTGCCAGTATCCGGCGCAGCACAGTTCATCACTTCAGAGGCAATAGGATTTCTTGCCATGACCTCAGCCAGATGGGCATACTCCAGGTTTGAAACACCAGCACCGCCCTGGCTTGCCGGAAGGAAGAAATTCCACAGGCCTTCATCTCTTGCCTGCTGTTTCAGACCATCAAGTATTTCTGTCTGACGATCATTAAGCGACCAACGATCCCCCACGTCAATCTGTTCAAAATACTCATCCGTTAAAGGGTCAACCTTGGTACGAACAAATGTGTCAATTTTCTCGCGGATCGGGATCAGTCGCTCCGGGATATCAAGGTCCATCATGGGCTTATTCCTCGTTATTTGTTTTGCAGTACGAGAACCGCCGGGGTCCCATAGGTCTCGCTGTGAGACTAATACTAACGCCAGGGGATTGTGAATACATACCGTTATGCCGGATGCTTATCACCAGCTATGGTAATGGTCTATATAGCCGTAGAGGAAAGGTCGGGCCTCGTACTACGCGGCTGCGCCAGGCTCAATGCTTCTGCGCAGCAAGATCCGGGATACCTAAAACCTGACGACCTCTGGTCTCATCGCAAGCAGGTCCAGGATCCCAACCGCGTTACCACCCTCAATAGTCCCTGCGGATTCACCTGGATTGAATATCAGGCACGATTCTTCCTGCCTGACGGTTTCTAAATGAGTATGCCCATGTATTATCACATCGAAATTACTAGGCGAATATCCATTCAGTTCCAGCGGATCATGAATCACCAGTATCTGTCTACCCGCCCAATTCAGTTGCATCGGTGGCTGAATAAAATGAAAACCATGAAGTTCCATGGTTACCTGGAGGCCGGGTAACTCTCCCTGATCATTGTTACCAAAAACGCCATACAGGGGTGCATTCACGTCGGCGAGTGCATTCACCGTCTTGGGTTGTGTGATGTCGCCCGTGTGAATGATCCGATCGACCGCAGCATCGTTAAATACTTCAACGATTCGCTTCACATTTTGCAGATTATTGTGTGTGTCGGAAACGACGCCAATTCGCATAAGAAATCTAACAAATAAGGGCGATATCTATCGTGAGATACCGCCCTTGTTCTTGGTTGGATCTAACTTCGAAATTGAACCTGATACTAAATCAGGCAACTTTCTCAAGTATGTGAATACCACAGGCACTACCGAGGCCAATCACATGAGTCAACCCCATCCGCGCACCCTCTACCTGACGTTTATCAGCCTCACCGCGGAGATGTGTACTCACCTCATAGATGTTTGCAATCCCGGTTGCACCGAGCGGGTGACCTTTCGACAACAGACCACCAGAAACGTTGACAGGGACTTTGCCACCGAGCTCAACATCCCCATCATCGATCATTCGACCCGCCTCACCGTCTTCGCATAGCCCGAGGTTTTCGTAGTGGAGAATTTCAGCGGTCGCAAAGCAATCATGTAATTCGACCAGATCAATATCTTCGGGCCCACAACCTGCCATCTCGTATGCCTGTTTTGCCGCGATTCGAGTGACCGCATTAACATCCGGCATAACCAGGTCACGATCAGTATAAGGATCAGATGCAAGGACAGATGCTCTGACCTTGATCGCCCTGTCCATACCCAGTTCTTTGGCTTTCTTTTCCGATACCAGAACCGCCGCGGCTGATCCATCAACATTGACTGAGCACATTAATTTGGTATTTGGATAGGAAATCATCTCTGCATTCATCACCACATCCAAAGGTGTCTCGATCTGATACATTGCTTTAGGATTCAAGGTTGAATGATGATGGTTTTTAACCGACACTTTCGCAAACTGTTCAAATGTTGTGCCGTATTGGCGTGTGTGCTCCATACCTGCTTCAGCAAAAACAGCTGGCATCGTACCGGAACCCAACAAACCCTCTTTAGGGATACCGGCACCACCACCGCCTCCCCCAAGCAGACCTCGGCCCATTTGCTCAACACCCACAGCCAGGACGACATCATTCACACCTGCTTTGATAGACATCCAGGCTTCACGAAATGCGGTTGCGCCTGTTGCACATGCGTTGGCACAATTAACAACCCCAATACCCGTCTGGCCAATTTCCTGCAGGATACGTTGACCTACCATTCCGCTAGACTGGCCAAGATTTCCACAGTACAAGGCCTGCATGTCTTTTATTGACAACCCGGCATCATCCAATGCCATCAGAGCCGCTTGTGCGCCAATCTGCGGCACCGTCTTTTCCGGGAATCGACCAAACTTGATCATGTCAACACCCATTATGTATACATCACTCATGAGATTCTCCTCGTGTGAAATTAAAACCAGTTATGCCGCAGGTTGGAAAAAGTAGCTGATGTAGCTATTTCCATCGTTGTCTTTTCTACCGAGTGCGTCTTTATAAACAACATCAACTGCCATATCGAACTCGATTTTCTCCGGGTCCGGATCAATGCCAATAAGATTGCCCTTCACCGTACCACCACCTTCCAGGTCAACTATCGCTGAAATATAGGGTACTTCTATGCCAGGAAAACTCCTAAAAACAATGGAATACGCATAAAGCTTCCCCTTGTTTGACAACTTCGTTGGGCTTATCTGATCTCGTACACCGCACTTCGAACACACAATTCTCTCACCCAGATAGACTGCACCGCAGGCCTCACATTTATGACCCTCCAAATAGGGATCATCCCCCTCTGGTAGTTTTAACCAATCAACTACGGGCAATGGTCCCGTAACTTCCGCTTGTTCTGACATCTCGTACCCTCCCAGTCAGTATCAAAGAACCAAGAGTAAACCCGAACCATGTCCCGATTCAACCTTTGAAGCCTGTCTTAGGGCAACTTCCACCAATATGTTTTCCTGAATATGTGATGAGTTTGCTAAAGTAGCCTCATCTGGTGCCAGGTCTATTGCCAAAATAAGGAGGTACAATTGAGGAATTCATCCTTAATCGCTTCATTTTATGCACATTCAGGTATTCGAGAGGCTTCTCAATCCGGATACCTCGACCATGCCCCCAGGGTGTATTGAATGCCCGGCTCCCAGCGACAATGCTGGCAGGACAATACCGCCAGACTCTCCCTTATTCACACACTCGATGACTGGCAGGGCATGATCAACGGCATTGTGTACTGCCCTCGGCACGATCAACATGCTGTCGTCCGTATGCTGGACTGGGGCGAAAAGAACCTTCAGAACCGGGTATATTCGCTGGCAAACGTGGCAAGGGATTCAGTGGAAGTCTTCCTGCGAAACATGGCCACTGACTATTGCGATTTGACCCGGCGGCAAAACGAGGTCAGCGCCCTTTACACGAGTTCGGATCCGGTTGAATCCATCATCCTCCTTCATCTGCCGGAATTGGAAGTCCTCGGTACCTGCCCGGCTGATGGATTACCAGCGCTTGAATACAGACATTGGCAGCAAATTAAACCTGATCCCGCGTCAAGTCAGTGGTTCAAGCTGTTCGATCTGAAAACAGACACTGATTCCTTGTAACAAAAACCGGGTACCCCGGGAATATTTCAGGTCCTATCAAGGTCATATAATCATGCAGGATAAGCAGGCGCGATACAAAAACCTCGTCGAAGCGTACAGTAGCCGGCTTTACCGCTATGCCTACTGGCTCTGCGGTGAGAAGGCGACCGCGGAAGACCTGGTTCAGGAGACATTTCTTCGAGCCTGGAGATTCCTGGATTCCCTGAAAGACGAGAACTCGGCAAAGAGGTGGTTGACAACCATTCTCAGGCGTGAGAACGCGCGCCGCTTTGAACGCAAGCAATTTGATTATGCAGATGTTGAACTTGATACCCTCCCCAGTGATCGAGAAGATTTCGATACCAGACCTGAAATTCTCGCGTTGAGAAATGCCATGCGACTCCTTCCGGTCAAATATCGAGAACCACTGGTACTTCAGGTACTGGACGGATTTAATCTCGAGGAGATTGCCAGTATTTTTAGCCTTCCTCGAAATACGGTCGCGACCCGATTACATCGGGCGAGACAGAAGTTGAAGAAACACTTAAGCGGTGAAGAGGAACTAGTAGGAATCAATGAATTGCCTCGAATTTAGACAATACAGACTGAGTGATCCTTACAGTCACAATCCGAATGCTGACGCACATCGGGATGAATGTGATGGCTGTCTTCAATTTGAAAGAGGGATTACTGATCTGGACTCAACTGTACATGAAGCACTTTCAGTTGCGGTACCTGAAGGATTTGCGGCCAGAGTCTTGCTTAATCACACTTTACAACCAACCTCGCGTCAGCCCACGCGTAGGATATGGTTAAGCATGACCGTATCTTTCTTTGCCGTCGGTTTAATAGTTTATCAATATCTGCAGCCAGCACCCTTAGAGGGGGCATTACTGGCTCATGTTGATCATCAGCCACATGAGTTCTACGGATCTGAACATCATGCGATCTCTAATCAACAACTGCAACGAGTTCTGACGACAGCCGATGCAGAATCTGATCTCGAAAATGTGGTCTATGCTGCCATTTGCCGCATAGATGGAGAGGAAGCCGCTCACCTTGTGATTAAAAATGAAGATGCTCAATATACGGTGATGTTGATTCCTGATTACTCTCCGAGTTCGAATTTTGAAATCGACACGGAACTCTGGCGGGGATTTGTTAGCCCTCACCCCGCCGGCGCACTTGCTGTGCTCGCCTATGCGTCAGATACTGATGCAATTTCAAGATTAGAGAGTGCACATGACAAATTCCAAAAATCTCTTTACCTCTCAGCGCAACGTTAATCTGAAGCCAGAACCTAAAACCAGAGTCATCGAACCCCTAACTGAACTGATTGGCTGAGTTGCGTCTGGCAAGAAAGAATCCTAACTTTGTGGCTATCACGTATACCTTTTATCTGCTTAGGTATATCTTTAAGCAAAAGACTTTCTGGAAACTGCCGTGAGTGAAACTACAACCGGGCCGGGGGAGATCAGCACACAGGATGTTGGCAATTATACTGTCGCAAAAACAGTTCTTTTAGATACCCGTCGAATCATGGCATACGCTGCATCCATCAACGATGCCAATGAAGCCTATTTTGACGATACCCGAGCGGGCGGGCTCAACGTGCACCCAGGGGTCTGTTTCTCCCTTCAATGGAACAGCCGCTTTCACATTGATTTGCCGCCCAACTATCGCGCGGCGCCCTATGGCGTGCATGCTGAAACTGACCTGAGAATGCAACAGCCTTTTCGCCCCGGTGACGCTGTCACCACCCAGGGCAGAATTGTCGCGCGCAGACAGATCGGACCAGGCGTGTATACCGTTGAACGATATCGGATGAGCAACGGTCAGGGAGAGTTGATTGCTGAACTCGACTACAACGGGATTATTCGAGGCGCAACACTCGATAACAATGATATCGAACTTGAATCCAGTCCCCCACAACCGACGTGTGATCAGTTGAGCGATAAACCAATTTGGTCTGAGGAAATATTCATCCCGATCCATGCCGGACAGCAATATACGGAGTGTGCTGATATTTTCAATCCCATCCATACCGAGCCCAGCGTCGCTAAAGCTGCCGGTCTGCCTGATATTATTCTCCATGGCAGCGCGACCAAAGCATTGGCACTAACCCAGGTCATCAATCACTGCTTTGATGGTGATGCGAGAAGAATCAAAAGGCTCTGTGGTCAACTTAGAGGCATGGTATTCATGAACACGACTATTCGCGTCGAGTGTCTGGCAATCCGGGCAAATAATGACGAGCAGCAGGTATTCTTTCGGGTGTTGAATCATGACAATCAACTCGCCATTGCAAATGGTGTGGTAGTCGGCACATGATCTGTCAGTAAAACATCCAATTCGGACAGGCTGTCAGTAAGAATCTTTGCATTGGGTTTCTGATGACCATGATCGATAGACATCACCACGGTTTCGAACAGACTGGTAATCTCCATCTCATCCAGCAGTCGATCAGTCATTGGCAAATGCGTGTTGGTAATCAGCTACTGTTTGCCACACTAGATGCATCGAGAACTCGACCCGAGTTGATCGCGAATGACGTTCAAATTCCTCGTAGGTTCTGTTCTGTAGCCAGGGCAATGAAGTCCTGATACTCAATAGTGACTCCCTGGTTGTTCTATAATTCGGAACTCTGATGATAAACCCGGGCCGTTCTCCCTCGATCGTATTCCACCAGCATGCCAAAGAAATCAAACAGCAAGCTGCGTATCACTTCTTGGCCTATTCCACCCCGGGCACGGGAAATTTACTACAAAACGCCTCGACCTCTCCGCGAACCTCATCTAGCTTCCTGCTGTCATCGGCGTTCGTCAGGCAGGCTACGATCCACTCAGCGAGACGTTCCATATCGCTTTCAACCATACCTCTGCTGGTTGCTGCTGGCGTTCCAATCCTGATACCACTCGGTCTTAAGGGCGGATTCGGATCGTCAGGAATAATCTGTTTGTTCGTCGTTATCGATGCCTTATCGAGAGCTTCTTCGGCAACCCGACCGTCTAAACCGTAACTGACCAAAGTGTCCATGACCATCATATGATTATCAGTTCCTCCCGTAATCAGGGAAGCCTGCCGATCTATCAGACCCTGGGCCAGCGCTTTTGAGTTATCCAGAACCTGCTGTGCATATTGTTTGAATTCATCTGACTGCGCTTTCAACAAGGTCACCGCGATGGCAGCAATGGCATTCATATGCGGCCCTCCCTGCAATCCCGGAAATACTGACTTATCTATTTTTGTTGCAAACTCTTTCTTACATAAAACCATACCACCACGCGGTCCGCGCAAGCTCTTATGCGTGGTTGTAGTCACAATATCAAATCCATAATCAAATGGATTTTTCATGGATCCACCGGCCACCAGACCACCGAAATGAGATGCGTCAGTCATGGTAATTGCACCGACTTCGTCAGCTATCTGTTTGAATTTCTCGTATTCGAGATCCCGGGGGTAAGAGGTATACCCTGCTAGAATCAACTTTGGCTGGTTTTTGATGGCATCCTCTCGGACCCGGTCAAAGTCTATTGCACCATCGACGGGATCAGTGACATAGCGTACGAAGTTGAATAACTTGCCCATATGAGATACCGGCGCACCGTGCGTCAGATGTCCTCCATGAGAAAGATCCATGGCGAGAATCGTGTCACCTGGATCCAGAAGTCCAAGATATACTGCCTGATTCATAGCAGAACCGGACAGAGGTTGTACATTTGCATGCTCGCAACGAAAAACCTGCTTGGCCCTGTCCCTCGCCAGAGTCTCAATCTGATCCGTGAATTCCTGACCACCGTAATAGCGCCGACCCGGGTATCCTTCAGAGTATTTATTGGTAAATACGCTACCCAGGGCGGCCAGGACTTCCGGGAAGGTGTAGTTTTCGGATGGAATAAGTTCTATACCTGATTGCTGTCGCTGTTCCTCGCCTTTCAAAGCGTTATATACATCAGGGTCGTTCTGCGCCAGATACTCCAGATTGGATGTCATGGGCTGTCTCCCAAAGTTCTAGTTGTGGGCGCCCAGGCGAACGGCATTTAAGATCTTGCTTTCACACTTCCCGGTGGTTAGTCCCACCTGATACCTGTACGGTAAATCGCCAGTCATGTGAAGTGCCGAATTCTAACCGCGAAGTGAGTGAATTTAAACAGCAATACTTCATGATTATCAGAAGTTTGATTCATTTACCCGACATCAAACGTGATCGGACCATTATATCTTGTAAAGCCGGTTTTCTTACGCGAGATAATTATTGTTGTGCGGTGGATTCGTTACTTCAGATGTTACTGCATCATCAGAAAGCAAACCCGGGTACAACTGGTGGCAAAGATATACTGGCAAATATGCAGAAACGACTTTGTGATGATATGCCAATCAGCCCGATGACTTTCCCTTGCTATCGCGGTATCGTAAACCCATGTCCAGCGAGCGGGAGGAATAATGAAAGTCGAAATACACTATTGTTCACAATGAAACTACGAACCTGATGCGGTCAGTTTGGCTGCAGAATTGAAATCGAGTTTCGATGTTGATGCGACCCTGTTCGCTGAAGGCAAAGGTATCTTTGATGTTGTTGTTGACGGTGACCTGCTGTATTCAAAGTACGAAACAGGCCGGTTTCCTAATCCGGACGAGGTTTCGAAAATAATAAGAGGTCGGACTAAAACGGCAAGCTAGCCAGGTCCACATTGCCGCCGGTGAGGATCAGACCCACTTTTCTGCCTCTGAATTTGTCCGGATATCGCAATACGGCTGCCAATGTCACCGCAGAGGACGGCTCGATGATCTGTTTCATACGTGTCCAGACAAGACGCATGGCAGACACAATGTCGTCTTCACTCACCAGCAGTACTTCATCCACCTTCTCCCTGATCACACCGAAATTGAGTTCTCCCAGTGTCGTCAACAGCCCATCCGCGATGGTATTGGGTTCATGTGAGGTGACAAGTGCATCACTTAAAAAAGAACGATAAGCGTCATCAGCCTGTTCCGGTTCTGCAGCGAACACTTTCGCCTGACTGAGTTCTCTGGCAACAATTGCGCAACCTGATAGCAGGCCACCCCCACCCACTGGTATCACGAGTGAATCCAGATCAGGAACGCTGGCAATAAGTTCTAATGCAACCGTACCCTGTCCACAGATGATGGCTTTATCGTCGTAAGGTGCGATGAATGTTGCTCCCGTTTGTGCAACAACTTCATTGAGCTTCTGCTCTCTGGCCGCAAGAGTTGGAGCACACTCGATGATTTCACCACCGTAGGATTCGATCGCGTCTTTTTTCACTTGTTTTGCGTTATCGGGTACAACGATACAGGCAGGAATACCGCGCAACTTTGCAGCCCTGGCAAGTGCGGCGCCGTGATTGCCAGACGAATGTGTAGCGACGCCTTTTACTGCTTCAGAGTCAGCCAATGAGAATACGGCATTTACGGCACCTCGCGCCTTGAATGCACCTACTTTCTGCAGGTGTTCGGCTTTAAAGAAAAGTTCAGCGCCTGCCATGTCATCAAGCAGATCGCTTGATAAAACAGGGGTTTCATGGATATAGGGAGCGATCCTTTTGGCCGCTTCCTGAATCGACTTCAGGTCAAGGGCCAATTCAGGCAATCACTTCTTCAGCCAGCCGGTTGATCCCGGCGACCGGATCTGCACCCAGGCCCATCAATGGAACCACCAAACGATGAACACCAATTTCAGCCAGTGACTCGACCCCTTCCCGGCCACCAGATCCCGGCCACATGCAGGTAATCTCAATTTCAGAAAAGTCACGATCAATCTCATCACACTTTTCCCTGATTTTACCCAGATGATCATTCAGTTCATTCAGGTCATTCGTCGGTGCGTACCAGCCGTTTCCGTGCCTGGCAATACGTTCATGAATCTTACCTTTGATTCCACCGATCACAACTGGCATAGGATTTTGTTTTGGAATTGGGTAGCTTTTAAAGCCACTCCAGCTAACGAACTCACTCTGGTGCTCGACAGTATCACCTGACCAGATTTTGCGCATCGCAGTGACATAGTCGTCAAATCGAGCCCCTCGTTTCTCGAAAGGAACACCGAGTGCTTCAAATTCTTCTTTCAACCACCCTATTCCAACACCCAGCATAAAGCGGCCATTGGATATCAAGTCCAGACTTGCTGCCTGTTTAGCCATATAAAGTGGATTTACCTGGGAAAGGATATTGACGCCCGTACCAAGCCGCAGCGTTTTTGTGCAGGTTGCAATCGCCGCCAGAGTGATCAGCGGATCGATAAAATTCGCTTCAGGATCTGCACCCATTCTTCCCGATTCGTTATAGGGATATTTAGACTGATATTCGAGAGGAACCATCACATGCTCAAATGTCCAGACGGACTCAAAACCACTATTCTCTGCCAGCTGAGCCAGTCCCACAGCATCCTCAGCCGATGTGACGCCGATGTTTACCGGAATAAGTCCAAATTTCATTTTGTATCCTCGTATGTTCTTAAATTAATCCAGATGTATATTAGCTCAGCCATCCTTCTTCTCAATCTTGGCCCAGGTATCTCTAAGACCAACGATTCGGTTGAACACAAGCGCATCTTTCTGACTGTGCTTGCTGTCCAAACAGAAGTAACCCTCCCGTTCGAACTGGAACCGCTGCTCATCTGTCGCCTGCGCCAATCCTGATTCAACAAAACCCTGCCTGGTTACCAGAGATTGTGGATTGATCAGTTCGTGATAGTCAGCCTCTTCCGCATCGGGAAAATCTACTGTAAACAGGGGTTCGTACAAATTTATCAACGCCGGTCTGGCGTGCCTTGCAGAAACCCAGTGAATGACACCTCTGACTTTTCGGCCTTGCGGATTCTTGCCTAGTGTCTCCGGATCATGGCTGCAGCGAAGCTCGATCACTTTGCCTTCGCTGTCCTTGATGACCTCATCAGCCTTGATGACATATCCATATCTCAATCTAACTTCACCATCAGTGACCAGTCTTTTGTATTTCCGATTAGCCTGCTCCCGAAAATCCCCTTGATCGATATAGATCTCGCGGCAGAAAGGGATTACCCTCATACCCATTGTTTCGTCTTTAGGGTGATTGGCGACCTCGAGCTCTTCAACCTGGTCGACAGGATAGTTCTCAATGACGATTTTAAGCGGGTTGATAACGCCCATGACTCTGGGAGAAGTATCCTGCAGGTCTTCTCGAATACAGTTCTCCAGCATTGCCAGTTCAACATTGTTGTCACTTTTGGTTACCCCAATTCTGTGACAAAAGTCCCTGATTGAAGCCGGCGTATAACCCCTGCGCCGTAACCCGGTTATCGTGGGCAGTCTTGGATCATCCCAGCCATCCACGATCTCTTCATCGACCAGTTGTTTGAGTTTGCGTTTACTCATCAGGGTGTACTGAAGATTAAGACGGGAGAATTCAATCTGCTGAGGGTGGCAGTTAACCTTGAGTTCATCCAGCACCCAGTCATAGAGTGGCCGATGGTCTTCAAAGCCAAGATCGCAAAGCGAGTGCGTAATTCCCTCAAGAGAATCCGATATACAGTGAGTGTAATCGTAGAGCGGATATATGCACCAAGCATCTCCCGTTTGATGGTGACTGAGATGACGAATTCGATATATGGCAGGGTCTCTCATGTTGATATTGGGAGATGCCATATCGATCTTCAGGCGAAGCACATGCTCACCATCCTCGAACTCCCCGGTACGCATTCGCCGAAACAGATCGAGATTTTCGTCGACCGAACGAGTTCGATACGGACTGTCTCTGCCAGGCGAGGTTAATGAGCCCCGATGTTCTCGAATCTCCTCTGCAGTTGAAGAATCGACATAGGCCTTCCCGTCTTTGATCAGCTGTTCTGCAAACTGATAGAGTTGCTCAAAATAGTCCGAGGCATTTCGTATTTCCAACCATTGAAATCCAAGCCAGGAAATATCCCGTTTCATGGATTGCATGTACTCAATATTCTCTTTCTCCGGATTCGTGTCATCAAACCGAAGAAAGGTTGAGCCTCCAAAATCTCTGGCCATACCAAAACTGAGACATATCGCCTTGGCATGACCTATATGCAGGTAGCCATTGGGTTCCGGAGGAAACCGGGTAATAACATTTCCACCATTTTTTCCTTCCGCAACGTCCTTCTCGATAATACTGCGGATGAAATTGGATGGATATTTTTCCAAATCTTCAGACATAACAATTACAGCACTCTAAACCATTTCTCGACGACTTTCGTTAGAACATTTCTCACAACAGGAACGCACCAGCGCAGGTAATGCAGACCATAACAAATAGCAGCCATTTTAACGTCGTTTGTGAAACAGTGACTGCAAACCGGACACTGACGGCCGCGCCAACGACCGTGCCCAGGCCAAGAATCAACCCAGGAATCCACAATACCTGTTCCCTCAGGACAAAAACCACCAGAGCAACCACACTAAATACAGCAGTTGCGATCATTTTCAGCGCATTGGCTCGAACAAGATCATAGCGCAGGCCTCCTGCCAGCGCGGCCAGAAGTATGAATCCAACCCCCGCCTGGACGAATCCACCATATACCCCTGCAAAGAACAATCCTGTTGCGGCAATGGGTTTAGTCCTGATTGTAAATGGTTCAGTCCCTTCAGGTGGCGCAACGACATCCGGGCGTACCAACATCACCAGAGCCATCGTCACCATAGATACCAGCAAGATCGGCTTTAGCAGCCAGACCGGTAAATAGGATGCCAGCAGTGCCCCGCAGACCGCGCCAATCAGCGTTGGTACCATCATGGGTACTATCGCCGTGGAATCAAGGCGATCATGATCTTTAAAGCCCTTAACCCCCGTGACAGACTGCAGAAGCACACCGACACGGTTTGTCGCATTGGCAATATCGGCTGGCAGACCCATCATCATCAACGCAGGCAGCGTCAACATCGAGCCGCCCCCTGCCAGCGTATTGATAAAACCACCCGCCACACCCGCGGCGATAAGGATCGAAACACTTAGAATTGATATATCCAATGGAAAATATTCACATCGTCAAACGAAAAGGCGCATGGTATGCAGCTGAGTCCTAAAGTCAATCAATACAGCTTCAAACCTTTGCAGGTGTATGCATCTTGTAGGAGACACAATGGACGCGGGACGGCTTTAAAATTTGTTGGATCAAATATATCATAATTTATTATTATATATATCAATGAGATAAATGCTATAACTAGAATTAACTTTATATTTGAATTACCCAGCTATTAGAGACATCTCCCGGCAAGACGAAGTAATCGATTCCGGCGCAGCGGCTCGGAAGAGAAATATCCTCCATGCCGCGGGCTGATCATTGTTGCTCCCCTCGTACCAGCGATTGGTCAGTGCAGTGTCACTACTTCGATAAAACAGACGCTGTTTAATCCAGCAGCTGGTGCCGTCACCTTGCTGGTAAAGGCAGGTGATACGGCAGCAAAGGGTCAGTTCATCGTTGACGTCGACAGTCCTGAACTGCTAAACCTCCAGGGGCAGGAGACTGTACTACCGGCGACTGCAAAGACCAATTTCAAACGTCAACAGATTCAGATCAAGAAAAAAGCTTGCATGAGCTAATTCTGCCGCTATGATTGGCTATATGCACGAAAACACCAATAAGCGATTTTCTAACCCGGCCGAAGCGTCTGGCACTAGCTGTTCTGACTATTCCTGGCAGGGTTTTTACGACTTTGTAGACAATTAGATCGCTTATACCTGATGTGGGCGGTCAAATCGCCTACAGGAAACCCCGTCAGGCGGAAGCCTAGCGGGGTTTTTTTGTGCCAATGATTTTCAAAGAGAAAGAAAGCAGGCGAAACAATGACAATTAAAGTGGACAATTTAAACGTACTGAGTGAAGAAACTCTTATTACACCAGACAAACTCAAGGAACAGATACCGCTGTCAGAGGCTGTTCTTGCGACGGTTTCCAATGGTCGAATAGCAATCAAGAATATTCTTAACAGATCAGACCCGCGTCTCTTTCTGGTTGTTGGGCCTTGTTCAATTCACGATGTCGACGCAGCACTAGACTATGCCAATAACTTAAAAAAACTCGCGGACGAAGTTGCCGATACACTTTTCCTGGTCATGCGCGTTTATTTTGAGAAACCCAGGACAACCGTTGGCTGGAAAGGATTCATTAATGATCCCCATCTAGATGACTCGTTCAATATTACTGAAGGCCTGCTGCTGGGTAGGAAGCTACTGGCAAACCTGGCGGAACTGGGTATTGCGACCTCCACTGAAGCACTCGATCCGATCTCGCCACAGTTCCTGCAGGACATGATCAGTTGGAGCGCGATTGGTGCGAGGACCGCTGAATCTCAGACTCATCGGGAAATGGCCAGTGGTCTGTCGTCCTCTGTTGGATTTAAGAACGGTACAGACGGAGGGCTGGAAGTCGCTATTAACGCCTTGCAATCGGTTTCTGCTCCGCATCGTTTTCTTGGCATAAACCACCAGGGAGAGGTCTCAGTTATCCATACCAGAGGAAACCAGCATGCGCATATCGTGCTGCGAGGTGGCGGTGGTCAGACCAATTTTGATTCTCAAAGTGTCATTGAATGTGAGCAACAACTTCTCAAAGCGAAGGTCCCTGCAAACATCATGGTTGATTGCAGCCACGCAAATTCACAGAAGAATCATGAATTGCAGTCCGAGGTCCTTGACGACGTGACTAACCAGGTTGTTGAGGGAAATCAATCGATTATCGGTTTGATGATTGAGAGTAATATCCATGCGGGTAATCAGAAAATTCCTGAGGATCGGTCAGAACTCGCCTATGGTGTCTCGGTCACGGATGCCTGTGTCGACTGGGAAACGACAGAGAGGATGATTCGTAACTTAAGAGAAAGAGTTAAGGATGTTCTTCCTCATCGCAAGGCCTTGACGGCTGAGGATGATGCCCTGGGGAAAACCGCTTAGCGGTCGTGCCCGTCACGCACCAGCTTTCTTTTATTTATAGAAAGCGTTATCAGTGACCGTGTGGTCCGTAACATCTCGCACCGCTTTGAGTTGTGGCAGTTGTTCCAGCAAAGTCTTTTCAACACCATCTTTGAGTGTCATATCGACCATGCCGCAACCCTGACAACCTCCGCCAAACTGCAGAATGGCAATCTCTTCTTCAACTACTTCAACAAGGTTGACCATTCCCCCGTGAGAAGCCAGTCCCGGATTGATGTGACTGTGAAGGACGTAGTTGATCTTATCTTCGATGGGACTGTCATCCGAGACACTCGGCACCTTGGAGTTTGGCGCTTTGATGGTCAACTGACCACCCATCCGATCTTCAGCAAAATCGACGAGTGCGTCTTCAAGGAAGGGAATACTACGATCATCAATCCAGGCGTCAAATCCGTTGTATTCAACTCGTTTGTCATCTGGTTGCTCTTCACCTGACTTACAATAGGCAATGCAGGTTTCAGCCATGGGTGTACCAGGGTCGGTGATGAATATCCGAATACCGATATTCTCAGTCTCTTGCTTTGCCAGGAGTTCAACAAAATAGACCTGGGCTTTCTCTGTAATTTCAACCATTAGAATTCTGCGTTTGTAAGGGAACTGAATCGCTAGCAGCGGAGTTTACTGAATCAGACCCTTCCATTTCAATTCAATTGTCCTGATAACCCTGCATTTACAGGGGTTTTTGTGGCTCACATTAGATGAATTGCATTCATCACGGGCCTTCAAGATCTTCAAATAGATGGCACGTAAATGCTGCTAAACTTCACTTCGAATCAAACACTCGCTCACATCCCAATTCTGTTGTAGCTCCACCATGCAATTTTCCACAAAGTTCCAGTCGCTCAAGGACCAACTCACCCAACGTATTCTTGTAATGGACGGCGGCATGGGCACCATGTTTCAGGATTTGAATCTGTCTGAGGATGATTTCCGTGGCACCCAGTTTGCACACCACAACATAGACTTAAAGGGCAACAATGACATCCTTGCCCTGACGCGACCCGATGCGATTAAGAGCATTCACCTTAAGTACCTGGAAAGCGGCTCGGATATCATTGAAACCAATTCGTTCACTGCCAATGGTGTTTCACAGGCAGATTACGGTCTGGAAGATTTCACCTATGAGATCAATCTTAAGGCAGCACGGCTCGCAAGAGAGGTTGCCGACGAGATGGATTCGATCAGCAAACCTCGTTTCGTTGCTGGTGCAGTCGGACCAACCACAAGAGCTGCCAGTCTCTCCCCGGATATCAATAATCCCGGTTACCGGAACATCACCTTCGATGATCTTGCCCAGGACTATGGTCTGGCAATGAAAGGTCTGCTTGATGGCGGTGCTGATATCATCCTGATTGAAACGATCTTTGATGTCCTGAATTCAAAGGCGGCAGTCTATGCCGCACTCTCTCTCTTCGAGGAATTGGATACGACATATCCCATCATGATCTCCGGGACTATTTCAGATGCCAGTGGACGTTTGTTGTCGGGTCAGACCGTTGAGGCATTCTGGGCATCAATCAGACATGCGAAACCAATATCAGTTGGTTTCAACTGCGCCCTCGGTGCTGAAGAGTTAAGGCCCTATATCGAAGAGATCTCGCGTCTTGCTGACTGTTATGTAAGTGCCTATCCCAATCGTGGTCTGCCCAATGAATTTGGTCAGTATGACGAGACGATTCCTGAAATGGTTAAGTCGATGCAGGGGTACGTCGACGCTGGATTGGTTAACATTATTGGCGGTTGTTGTGGCACAACACCTGAACATGTAGAAGAATTTGTCAGAATATCTGAGTCTCAACCTCCCAGGACTAGAATAACTTCAACGACCAACTGTCTGTTAAGCGGTCTTGAGCCGTTTACGATCACCCAGGATTCTTTGTTTGTTAATGTTGGTGAGCGAACAAATGTTACCGGATCTGCCAAATTCAAACGTCTGATACGAGAGGAAAACTACGAAGAAGCACTCGATGTTGCGAAACAGCAGGTTAATAACGGGGCCCAGATTATCGATGTAAACATGGATGAAGGCATGCTCGATTCAAAAGCGGCAATGGTTCATTTTTTGAATCTTATCGCCGCGGAGCCGGATATCAGCCGCGTCCCGGTTATGGTTGACTCATCGAAATGGGAAATCATTGAAGCTGGGCTGAAATGCCTGCAGGGCAAATCAGTTGTCAATTCAATCAGCCTCAAGTCGGGTGAAGAGGAATTTAAACAACAGGCACGTATATGCCTGAAACATGGCGCGGCGATTGTCGTTATGGCTTTTGATGAAGAAGGTCAGGCTGATTCTCTTACTCGCAAGGCGAGTATCTGTCAGAGATCGTACGACATACTGGTCAACGAAGTCGGCTTTCCTCCAGAGGACATCATATTCGATCCGAACGTATTTGCCATTGCAACGGGTATCGAAGAACATAATTCGTATGGCAAAGATTTCATCGACGCGTGCGCCTACATCCAACGGAATCTTCCTTTTGCCAAGATATCCGGCGGCATCAGTAACGTTTCATTTTCTTTTCGTGGCAATAATCACGTCAGAGAAGCCATCCACGCGGTATTTTTGTATCACGCCATCAAAGCGGGACTCAGCATGGGAATCGTCAATGCAGGTCAGTTGGCGATCTATGAGGAAATCCCCGTTGAGTTGCGAGATAGAATTGAAGATGTCCTGCTGAATCGAGCAGAAGACGCCACCGACGCGCTGCTTGAAGTAGCGGAACAATACGCCGGTCGAAGTTCCGTCACCACAGTAGAGGATCTGGCCTGGCGCGAACAGGATGTTGATAAGAGGCTTGCTCATTCGCTCGTCAAAGGACTTACGGCGAACATTATCGATGATACAGAAGAGGCTCGGTTGAAGTACGACCGCCCTATTGAGGTGATCGAAGGTCCTTTGATGGACGGCATGAATCGGGTCGGTGATTTATTTGGTGCAGGCAAGATGTTTCTGCCCCAGGTTGTCAAAAGTGCCCGGGTAATGAAGCAGGCAGTTTCGTATCTTGCACCTTTCATCGATGAGGAAAAAGAATCCAGCAACGTAAATGGCAAGATTCTCCTCGCAACCGTCAAGGGAGATGTACACGACATCGGTAAGAATATAGTGGGTGTTGTTCTGCAGTGTAATAACTACGAAGTCATTGATCTGGGAGTGATGGTTTCGAGCGATCAGATCCTCAAGACTGCAAAAAAGGAAAAGGTTGATATGATTGGGCTCAGTGGCCTCATTGCGCCTTCACTCGAGGAAATGGTTCATGTTGCATCTGAACTCGAACGACAGGGGCTAAAAATTCCCCTTCTGATAGGTGGTGCAACAACATCCAAGACACATACCTCTGTCAAAATCGAACCCTGCCATCAGTCAGAGGTTACTGTGTACGTACCAGATGCATCTCGAGCTGTCGGCGTTGCGACACAGCTGATGAGCAAAGAACTGAAACCTGAATTCTGTCGGCGGATTCGTGAAGATTACGACAAGATCAGGATCAGAAACAAATACAGACGCCTAAAAGGTGCGCCACTCCCCTACCCGGATGCAATCGAAAACAGGATGAGATTGGATTGGTCTAACTATAGTCCACCTGCCCCGACATTTCTTGGAACCAGAGTATTTGATGACTACCCTATCGAGGAACTGACTGAATATATTGATTGGAACCCCTTCTTTATCAACTGGGATTTGGCTGGGAAATACCCGGGAATTCTCAGTGACGAGATTGTTGGTGATGCAGCCAGATCACTGTTTACTGATGCACAAGTAATGCTTGATGACATCGTTGCCAGAAAGCTGATTAAGGCAAATGCCGTTATCGGCTTCTGGCCAGCAAACAGTGTCGAACAGGATGACCTTCTGCTCTACCTGAATGACGAACGTACCGATGTGATACAGCGATTACACCATCTGCGTCAACAGACTGATAAGCCAAACGACCAGCCTAATTTCTGTATATCCGATTATGTAGCTCCCGAGGGCACTGGCATCAGAGACTATGTTGGCGGCTTTGTTGTCAGCGCCGGTCACGGTGCAGAAGACCTCGTCAGGGAATATGAGGCAAAGCACGATGATTACAATGCTATCCTATTGAAGGCGCTCGCAGACAGACTGGCCGAGGCGCTTGCTGAAAGAATGCACCAAAGAGTTCGCAAAGAGTTCTGGGGATATGCACAAGACGAGAAATTAGGCAACGAAGCGTTAATTGAAGAGTCATTTCAAGGAATAAGACCGGCGCCTGGCTATCCGGCGTGTCCTGACCACACCGAAAAAGCGCCATTATTTGATCTTCTGGCTGCAACAAAAAAAATTGATGTGAAGCTGACAGAAAATTTCGCAATGACTCCTGCAGCCTCTGTGAGTGGATTCTATTTTTCGCACCCTGAATCACGCTATTTCGGACTCGGTAAGATCGACAGAGATCAGGTCCAGAAATATGCTTCCCGCAAGAAAATTACCATCGCTGAGGCAGAACGCTGGTTGTCTCCGGTACTAGGTTATTCCTAGGGCGGTAGAAAACCCGAATAGATTTCTGTGACCAGACGGTTCTGCTGCCAGCGTAACTTTTCTTCACTGTGAATGGTATGGACATAGGTAGGGATCTGCCTTTTTCTCAGTCTTGCGGCAGTGTTGATTCCGCGCGAGCAGCAGACACCGTAATGGCAAAAGAACCAAAGAAGGTTGCTGCCCACCTCAGGACATCTTCATCAGCCAGCGAGATCCGATATAAAGTCCAGGCATGCTATTGCGAGCATCTTCTTTCGCTTATCCGGAATCTGATCAAAGGTATTCATCGCACCCGACAACAGACGTTAGGGTGTTTCGATAGAGAAAGTATCTTTTGCATGGCGTATCGATGGGTCGTCATCGTTTCATTTGATACACTTGCACAGATTAGATCGGAAGTATACTCAGCTTGATGTTCAACTCACCAGTTTCTTCAATCGGGTTCACATGGATATGTGTTGGTATGGCAATGCAAGGCTACTTGTGAACTTCTCGTTGCAGAATCGAAAGACGCTCCTTTTCATACTGGCTGCCGCGAGTCCGATCGCCTTCTCTGCCTGGCAAACACTGCTGAATAACTTCACGGTAGAAGTTGTCGGGTTTACCGGTAAAGAAATTGGATTACTGCAGAGTTTCAGAGAAATCCCCGGGTTTCTGGCCTTTACGGTAATCTATGTGCTGTTATTTATTCGCCAGCAGAATTTCGCCATTCTGTCTTTAATGTTACTGGGTATAGGAACAGCTCTGACGGGATACTTCCCAAGTGTGATAGGTCTTTATTTAACAACAATACTGATGTCTACCGGTTTTCACTATCTGGAAACCATGCAAACATCTCTCAGTCTGCAGTGGCTGAAAAAAGACGAAGCGCCTAAAGTCCTGGGTCAGATAATCAGCGTCAGGTCCTTTTCGACACTCACCTGCCTTGGAGGACTATATCTGGCATTGCAGATACTGGAGCCTAATTACGTCTATATTTATTCAATTGCCGGACTGGCGGCAGTCGCGATTGCATTGTTTTGCTGGAACTCTATCCCTCACTTTGAAGACGATGTTGTTCAGCGCAAGGAACTATTCCTTCGTAAACGATACTGGCTGTACTACACCCTCACTTTTATGTCTGGCGCACGAAGGCAAATATTCATGGTGTTTGCGGGTTTTCTACTGGTTCAAAAATTTGCCTTTCCGCTTGAAAACATTGTTTTGCTGGTACTCGTCAATTCCGCAATCAACATTTGGGTTGCACCAAAGATTGGCCAACTCATTCATTTCATTGGTGAACGGCGAGCTCTTACGCTTGAATATATTGGCCTGATCGGGATTTTTCTGACCTATGCAGTCGTTGAAAACACAGCACTGGCAGTGGTTCTCTACATCCTCGACCATCTGTTTTTTTCAATGGCAATCGCCATTAAAACCTACTTTCAGAAAATTGCAGATCCAGCTGACATATCCGCAACCGCAGGTATCAGCTTCACGATCAACCATATTGCAGCGGTCATACTACCGGCAATCCTGGGATTTATCTGGGTGATTAATCACAGTGCTGTTTTTGTGATCGGTGCCGCAATTGCCTTCGGGTCACTGATACTCTCGCAATTGATTCCGGATTCACCCGTAGAAGGCAAAGAAATTCGACGGTTATCCAATTCAACGAAACCAACTGTCAAAACCAAACGGGTTGGGTGACCGAAATCAAGCGATCGAACGCCGTCAATTCAGACCACTTCTGAACATATATTCCGAGATTCTATCGATATAGAAAAATGGAAGTTTTACACCTATCGTCAAGCTGCTATTTTTACGACCTGCCGCTATACCCAAACTCAAGTTGAGCGCATGTATATCTACGACAAATACGATCAGAAAATGATCGATGAGAGAGTCGCGCAATATCGTGACCAAACCAGCCGTTTCCTCGAGGGGAAACTGCCTGAAGCCGAATTTCTCCAGCTTCGACTTCGCAACGGACTTTATATCCAGCGTTTGGCACCTTTACTGCGAGTGAATATTCCCTATGGGATGTTGTCGAGTACTCAGCTTCGCAAGCTGGCTCATATCTCCCGCTACTATGATAAGGGTTATGCCCATTTCACCACCCGCCAGAATATTCAATACAACTGGCCAAAACTCGAAGAAGTCCCTGACATTCTTGAGGAGCTGGCGTCTGTCGAGATGCATGCCATTCAAAGTAGTGGCAGTTGTATTCGCAATGTTACCAGCGACCAGTATGCCGGAGTGGCAGTTGATGAGATTGAAGACAGTCGACCCTGGTCTGAATTGATTCGGCAGTGGTCAACCTTCCACCCCGAATTTAACTGGCTACCCAGAAAGTTCAAGATTGCTGTTACTGGTGCCGAAGAAGACAGAACCGCAGTACAGGTGCACGATATTGGTGTGAGGCTTGTTGAGGCGAATGGCGAGGTCGGATTTCAAATTCTGGCTGGCGGAGGGCTCGGACGAACTCCTGTCATAGCACCTGTGATCAAGAACTATCTGGAAAAACCACATCTACTCACCTACCTTGAAGCTATATTAAGAGTCTACAACCGTTATGGTCGCCGGGATAATAAGTTCAAATCACGAATTAAAATTCTTGTTCGTGCAATGGGAGCTGAAGTATTCGCTCAGAAGGTCGAGGATGAATGGCAGTCAGTTAAAAATGGACCCGGCACTCTCACAGAAGCCGAAATTATTCGAGCTCATTCATTCTTTACAAAACCTTCTTATGAAGAACTGGAAGAAAACTGTATTCAACTTGATGAATCACTGAACAGTAACTTTGCATTCAAAAACTGGGTTTCCAGAAATGTAAAACCTCACCAGCAGCCGGGTTATGCTATAGCCAATCTGGCACTCAAGAGAACTGGCGCCGCACCAGGTAACGTAAGTGATAGGCAACTTGAAATTATCGCGGAGCTTGCGGATAGATACAGTTTTGGTGAGATTCGCACCACTCACGAGCAAAACATCACCCTGGCTGACGTCCGCAAGCAGGATCTGTTTAGTCTCTGGAAAGCACTATGTAACGCAGATCTTGCGGCTGCTAACCTGGGTTTGCTAACGGATATAATCTGCTGCCCTGGCGGCGATCTATGCTCCCTTGCTAACGCCAAGTCAATCCCAGTCGCGGCAGCCATTCAACGCCGTTTTGATGATCTGGATTATTTGCATGATCTTGGTGATCTGGATCTGAATATCTCTGGCTGCATGAATGCCTGCGGGCATCATCATGTTGGTAATATCGGTATTCTTGGCGTGGATAAAAAAGGTGAAGAGTTCTATCAGGTTTCAATCGGTGGTTCCTCCTATTCTGACGCAGCACTTGGCAAAATTTTAGGTCCATCATTTGCGCAGAACGAAATTCCTGAAATCATCAACAAGCTGCTTGACCTGTACCTCGAGAAACGGACTGGAGGCGAGCAGTTTGTCCAGACTTTCAACCGAATCGGCATTCAACCATTCAAAGATCAGGTGTATAGCTGAGATGCAAACTATTATCAGAGATAATCGCGTAACCGAGTCAAAGTTTACTGTTGTGGACAGTCAGGCAGACCTTGAATTCAGCAACATTATTCTTCCTTTAGCATTGTTTCTCGAACGCAAAGCGTCCCTTCGGACCAGGTCAGACATCGGTGTATGGCTTGAAGCCGATGAAGATATTGAACTGATCGAAGAATTTGCAAAACAATTGCCGGTTATCGCGCTGAACTTCCCTGCGTTTAACGACGGGCGAGCCTACTCAAGCGCAAACATCCTGCGACGAAAACTCGGATATCAGGGTGAAGTTCGTGCCATCGGCGATGTAAGACGCGATCAATTGGAGCAGATGATTCGCTGTGGATTTGATTCCTTTGCTCTGGCGGACGGTCAGGATGTACAGGCAGCCCTGTCTGGCATTAAAAGCTTCTCCTATAGCTATCAACCTTCAATTGACAGACCTGATCCGCTTTTTCGTCAAAGAAATTCATCCTAGCCAGTGCTACAGTTTGAACCATTCTTCGCTTAGTATCTCGATATGGAAAGCGACCCTCTTCTATTCTCATTTTTTCTGATATTTACCTCTGCAGCAGTGCTTGCCACTGTTGCCTTGTACACAAGGCAACCTCTGATAGTTGCCTATGTCGCAATCGGAATTATCCTCGGCCCCTCTGCAACATCGTTAATATCTGATCCTGCTCTGATCAGCAGCATCGCCAAGATAGGCATTATCTTCCTGTTGTTCCTCCTTGGGCTGGATATGCAGCCCTCGAAACTGGGGAATATGCTCAAGGATGCCTTGTTTGTTGGCCTATCCAGTTCGTTGGTCTTCTTCTGCATCGGATTTGTGTTGGGACTGGCTTTTCAGTACTCAATTGTTGAGAGCCTGATCGTGGGCATCACATTGATGTTTTCAAGTACCATTATTGGTATCAAGTTATTACCTACAACGGTATTACATCATCGACATACTGGTGAACTGGTGGTCAGCCTGTTGCTGATCCAGGATCTGATTGCAATTGTCATCCTGCTGATACTAACTGGTGGATTACTTGATACTTCGGGGGTCGCAAGGCTGGCAACGATTTTTGTTTCGTTGCCGTCTATTATTCTGGCTGCCTGGCTATTTGTGAAATTCATCTTCCTCAAACTTCTGGCAAAGTTTGATGCATTTCATGAGTACATCTTTCTGATAGCCATTGGATGGTGTCTTGGACTCGCGGAACTGTCTGCGTATGTGGGTCTATCCCATGAGATTGGGGCCTTTATTGCAGGGGTTTCAGTGGCGACGAGTCCAATTGCGCTTTATATTGCCAATCATCTCAAACCCTTGCGAGATTTCTTCCTGGTGCTTTTTTTCTTCTCCTTAGGAGCGGGTTTCAAGCTCGAACTGCTGGGTGAAGTCATCGTGCCGTCTCTGGTCATCGCGGCATTCGTGTTGATTATCAAACCCATTGTGTTTCGTTTCTTACTCTTCAGAATCAGCGAAACCTCTGCCAAGAGTTGGGAGATAGGCTTTCGGCTTGGGCAGATCAGCGAGTTCTCGCTGCTGATAGTATTCATCGCTGCCAGCCAGGCATTAATCTCATCGAATGTCTCACACGTGATTCAGGCAACCGCAATTATCACCTTCTTGTTGTCTTCCTACGTCGTGGTTTTCAGATTCCCCACGCCGATTGCGGCATCCGAAAAGTTGCGGCGCGACTAGCGGATAGCCTTTAGATACTGTGACTTACCAGGGTCCGGCCACTTACCTGGCCGGCAAATATCTGATCAATGGCTTCAGACAGTCCACTCAGGCCTATCTCGTTGGTGACAGAATCCAAATCAGACAGTCTCCAATCAGTTGCAAGTCGATCCCAGATCCGATTCTTGTAATCAATGGGGATCTCTACCGAATCAACCCCCAGCACGTTCACCCCACGCAGAATAAACGGCAGCACCGTTGTAGAAAAATTAGGTGAAGCAACCAATCCACAAATGGCGACGCTCCCGAGCGGGTACAGACACTTGATGACATTGGACAATATCTCACCTCCAACACAGTCAACCGCGTGAGCCCAGACGGGTGCAGCCATGGGTCTCTTATTCTCTTCACTCAGTTCATCTCTGCCTATCACCGACGCGGCTCCCAGTGATTTGAGGAAGTCGACCTTGTCAGGCTTGCCTGAACTGGCGACAACTTCATAGCCAAGCTTTGCCAACAGCATGACAGCAATCGAACCCACACCTCCTGTGGCACCGGTTACTAAAACTGGTCCATCCGCTGGTTTCGCACCCATGCGCTCGATCTTCTCCACACATAAGGCAGCGGTAAATCCTGCCGTACCTATCACCATGCTCTCACGGCTTGAAAAACCTTCAGGTATCTTTGTTACCCAGTTCGTTGGAACTCTGATGTATTCGCCGTAGCCACCCGCTGTATTCATGCCAAGATCAAAACCGATACAGATGACCTGGTCTCCTTCGGCGAAATCTGAATTGGTACATGAAGCGACTACACCGGCTGCATCAATGCCGGGAGTATGGGGGTAGCTCCTGGTAACCCCAGGCATACCCTTGGCGGACAAGGCATCTTTATAATTCACTGATGAGTACTCAACTTTAATGAGCATCTCTCCCTCTGGCAGATCATCGACAGAACGTTCGATAACCGAGTGAGTCAACTCAGACTCATTTTTTTCCACCCAAAAAGCATTAAATGTGGTCATGTATTTCTCTCAGCTCTCTCATGTTGTCATTAAAATGTATAAGGTCCCTGATACCGATAATCATCACGCCTGCTGAAACGTTTGAAGGCAGCAGTAAATCGATCCAGGATCTTGTCAACTCGATTCTTGTCCTCGACATATTTCACTCGATAAACATCGGCTTCCTGACACCTGTCGTAAATATACTCATCACTAGTTTGCAATGCATCAACGAGGTTGTGCTCAAGAGCCCGTTTCCCATACCAGGCTTCACCAGTAGCCACGATGTCCATATCAATACCGGGACGATTCTCTGCAACGAAATCCTTGAACATCAGATGCACGTCTTCCAACTCTTCAATGAATTTTTCACGCCCTTTTTCCGTATTCTCACCAAAAATGGTCAGGGTGCGTTTGTATTCGCCAGCCGTCAGCACCTCAACGTCAATATCCTTGTTCTTCAGCAGCCTGTGAAAGTTCGGTATCTGGGCTACCACGCCGATAGAGCCAAGGATCGCAAAAGGTGCGGCGATAAGCCTGTTGGCAATACATGCCATCATGTACCCGCCACTTGCCGCTACTTTATCCACTGCCACTGTCAGTGAAATACTCTTTCCGACAATCCTGCTGAGCTGCGATGCCCCAAGCCCGTAACCATGTACGATCCCGCCAGGGCTCTCTAAACGTACGATGACCTCATCTTTGTCTTCAGCAACTGAAAGTATTGCAGTGACCTCTTCTCGTAGTTGAGATACGCCACTTGCCTGCACATCTCCCTCGAAATCTACGACATATACCCTTGGTTTCCGCTCACCATCCCCTGACTTCGCTTCCTGTTTCTGAACCTTGGCTTCTTCTTTGTGGCGTTTTTTTTCTGCCTTTGACTCCAGTTTCAAAGCCTGTGGATTCATCACAACATGTTTCAGCGTCCTCGTGATATTTTCGATATTGTCATTCAGGCTAAAGACCTCGATATGCCCCTTCTCTGGATGACGAGTTCTATGACTCATACCGATAATCGTTATGATTACAATGATTATTGCCACTAACAGCGTGATGATCTTTGCCAGGAAAAGACCATAGTCAAAAAGGAATTCCAAACCGCTAATCCTCTATTTAGAAAGAGCGTAATGCTAACACAAATGCGTAACCGCGATACCCGTGAAACCATGCTAGACTTGCTGCTTTAACTGCCACCTCGCCATGATCAGACATATTCTGGAAGAGAAACACAAAGAGCTTGTACCTCATTTTAAGCCTGGATTTCTACAGCGGGAGTACACGCTTTTTCAGTTTGTGTTCGATTCGAACGAATCACCCTTTCATCTGGTGATTGACTCCAGTGAATTTGAGTTTGTTGAAGGCACTCACGGCTCCCCTACCATCACACTTAACGTCAGTGACTATGAAACCTGTTGGGGTCTTCTGGATGGGCGAATCGATGGCATGAAAGCTTTTATGGAAGAGGCATATCGTGCCGACGGCAATATCGTACTAAGTCAGTTGTTACTCTATCTGTTTAAGAGCAACGACCCAACGATTGTCTACGAGGTACAGTACTAATTCAAAAAGGCCTACTCGTATCCTTCTACCAGGACCAGTCGAGTTTCAGCATTGGCGTGCCTGATCGCAGCAACTGGCGCGTAGGCGGGATCTTCGAGAAAATCAATCGCCGCCTGTTTCGATGGGAACTCAAGTACCACCATCCTGTCTGGTTCCCAATCGCCTTCTCGAATTTCGGCATTACCACCGCGAACGAGATACCTGCCAGCATGTTTTTCGATAATTGAAGGAACCAGCTTTGCGTATTCGGCATAGGCTTCAGCATCAGTTATTGTGATATCACCAACGAGATAAGCACTCATAGTTTCATAATCCTCTTTAGCTAATCCTGTTTCAGTAATAACAGGGCTTTTTTTGAAGCGTCGTCATTCTGAAATACCTGTAAGGCGTCCACGAATTCCGAAGGTGCACCCTGCATTTGAATTTTCACTGTCAAGCTTTCAAGCGCGAATTTTCTTTGTGTCGATTCAAGTACCAGGATAGAGAGAAGAGTCTGTCTGACAGTCGCATCTTCCTGTGCAACTTTCATTAAATTGATAAATGCATCCTCTTTTTTTTCAGTCTGGCTCCTGATTCCAAACAGTTTAGACAGGAAAGACATCGACTGACACCTTCTCAAATTTAATGGTCATGCGGCGTCTTCACGGTTAGGTAATCGCACCATAAGCGTAATGATACCCGCCAGAAAAAACGCTACAGCCCAGACTTGAAACGCATACTGGTAGCTACCGAACGTGTCTGTTATATATCCAGTGATCAACACCCAGAAAGTTGCCGGAGCGAGAAAGAACGAGAACAGCCCATTGACTCTGGAAAATTTATTAACACCGAACAGTCTAGATATCAGTACTGAACGCACAGGTACCATTCCTCCGAACCCAAGACCAAACAGCGCCGCTGCGAACATCATCAGTAAATAGTTGTCGACACTGATAAAGACCAGGGTAGAGCAGAAGTAACTCGTTACTGCCGTCAGGACTGTTCGCTTCGCATCAATATGGTCCATCATCCAACCAAAAATAATCTTTCCAACGATCGCAAAAGCACCTGCTACACCGAGCACATAGGATGCATCATAGAGTGTAAATCTCAGTTCAGTGGTGAGGTAATTCGGCAAATGCGTCATCATTGCGCTGTAGACACCATTCATTAAACCGAAGGTTATTACGACGCTCCAGAATGCTTTCGAGGTAAGGAACTCACGATAAATCTGAAAATTGCTCTGTTTCACTAATGGCGCAACCACTGCCTGTGGCATGCTGCTCAAGTCACCGTCTGGACTCTGACCGATGACTGCCGGAGATTGTTTAACGACAAGGAGTGTCACAGGCACGATAAACAGAACCAGTATCGCACCATACAGACTATAGCTATTTTGCCAGCCAAGCGTTTTAGACAACCAGGCTGCCAGGGTTGGCATGACAACGCCTGCAACCGAAATTCCCATAATCGCGATACCCAGCGCCAGCCCCCTGTTCCTGGCAAACCAGTTCACCATGAGTTTGGTTTGTGTCAGGGGACCCACGCATACCCAGCCCAGTCCTTGAAACAGAACGAAGGTCACAAAAAATTGTGTGTACCCATCGACAAACTGCAAAGAAAAATAACCCAGCGCCATCCAGCTGGCACCCGTGCAGATGATGATCTTGAGTGGGAATTTGTCAATAAGATATCCAACAAAGGGCGCAGCGCAACTCGATGTAAACAGAACCAGACTGACGACAAGTGATATTTCAGTTCGATCGACTGCGAATTCCTGCATCCAAACAGGGAAAAAAATACCCCTCGAATGCAGGAAAAAACTTGAGGCTAGAAATCCCATTGCAAACGAATAACCAGCCAGTGCATAACCATAAAAGAAACTCGGCTGCTGCTTAGCTATCGAGATCTCAGTCACAAACTCACTCTAACTGCCGGTGGAATCCAAAGAATAACGTGAGCATGACGACAATACCATTTAGTGAAGATGGTAGTGAAGATGGTAGTGAAGATGGCATGATGAGGTGACGATCTGTTCCAGGAACCCCTGGCTTGGGATAATACAAAGAAGTGCAGAATTGCCTTGCCCAATTGCATATGCTGTGAAAAACATGATGACAGGGCGACCAAAGGAGAATCAGTCAGGTATAGTCAATACCTGGATACTCAAAAGGAAATCAGGATGGCAGGTAGATTCGCCATATGTTTCGGATTCATATTTTTACTCACAGGATTGCAAAGTTCGGCTCAAACCAGTACACCGCCACCAGAGATGGAATTGAGCCCTTTGAAGCTGGTTGGAACGACCACGCATGAGCCGGTTAACGAAATGAGTGGGCTGGTTAAGAGCCAGCGATTTCCGGGGGTTTACTGGGTTCACAATGACAGCGGCGATGATCCACGTCTTTTCGCAATAGAGAAAAATGGCAATGTCATTATCCCGGATTTCATGAAAGGAGATTTTCACGGTAAGGTCGAAGCCAAGGGCAAGCAACCATGGCCGGGAACAAAAATTCTGCTCGCTGCAAATCAGGACTGGGAAGATATTGCTATCGATGAAGACAGGATCTATATCGCAGATGTAGGCAATAACGGTAACGCGCGCCGAGATATGGGCATCTATGTTCTTTATGAACCCAATCCTAGAGCGCTTCACGAGTCGCGGATACTTGAATATCTGCCGGTCAGGTATCCCGAGCAGCATCAATACCCTGCGGAGAAGTGGCACTTTGACAGTGAAAGTGTCTTTATTGCAGATGGTGAACTTCACTTACTGACCAAACATCGTCAGCCAGGTCAGCATCTGTTGTCGGAAAGCGGGGTCAACCTTTATCGTCTCGACTCGGACCATACCAGCGAGGTCAATATTCTAACTAAAGTTGACAGTCACAATCAGGTAACATTCGCAACCGGCGCGGACCTTTCTCCGGATGGGTCTCATCTGGCAGTAGTGAGCTACACCGCACTTTGGGTGTTTGATCGCCCTGAAGATGGCAGCAGCTGGTTGTCAACAAAAGCCAGGATGCTCCCTTTGAGCATTCAGATATCCCGTCAGATTGAGGCGGTCTGCTGGGACAGCAACGAGACTATTCTGATATCTAATGAACAGAGACAGATTTTTGAGATAAAACTGGAGCACATACCGGAGCATCAACCGATGTAAGGACTATCGGCAGTTGACTTGCCAATCCAGGGAGTTAACTTGCAATGTCACCGGGTTTCACCCGAAACAGGAGAAAAAGACTCATGATGACAGGAGATCAGTACCGCAAAAGCCTGAATGATGGCAGGGAGACCTACTTCGAGGGCAAGCAAGTCACTAACCTGGCAGAGCATCCCATACTGGGTATTACAGTTGATTCAGCAGCTGCCGGGTATGATCGCTTCTATAAAAAGGAAAAGGACGCCGTTGGTGACTTTATGAAGGTCCCCGGTTCTGCGGTTGAGTTGAGGGAGCAGGTAGAGCTACATGAAACGGTTGATCTACTCACGCATGTGACCTATGCATCCATTATGACATTACTTACTGCTGCCGATCGAATCGAGGACCAGTTGCCTCAGAATGCAGAACGTATCCGTCGATATGTTGATGACGTCCAGAAAAAAGATTTGCGTATCACCCAGTGTATTACCGACGCAAAAGGCGACAGAAGTCGCCGTGCTGGTAATCAGGATGATCCGGATGCATACGTTCATGTGGTAGATCGATCTGACGACGGGGTTGTGATCCGGGGAGCAAAGTTACATATTTCTGCCGCCTCCATGGGGCATGAACTGATGACTATTCCAACCAAATCCATGCGACCTGGTGAAGAAGAGTACGCAATTGCCTGCATGGTTCCCGTGAACGCCGAAGGTGTGAAGATCGTTAACACGACTTATGCACCAAGGCATGAAGATAAACGAGACTTCCCTGTGTCCGGCACACACCACACCCCTGAAGGATTCGTGATTTTTGACAATGTGTTTATCCCAAATGAACGGATATTCCTGGACGGTGTTTCCGAGATGGCTGCCATATTCGCGCATTCCCTGGGACTCTGGGAACGACTTGGTGGACTCGCCGGCATGGCATCAGGGTACGATCGCCTGGTCGGTTTTGCTCAACTGATTTCAGAGGCTAATGGTCTTGAGCGGGTGGGCCATGTAAAGGAAAAGATATCCGAGATAATGATCAATGCGACACTGATTCGCGCATCCCTTGAGGCGGCGATTGAAAACTGCTCAATTACATCCGATGGCGCCGCATTTCCGGATGAGTTGTACACAAACGTTGGCAAGTACCACGGGGCTGCAAATTACGCTCTTATGGTCAGGCATCTGCATGATATCGCGGGCGGTGGCGTAGTGACCGCGCCAGGTATTGCTGATCTTGAAAACGAGAAAACAGGACACCTTATAAGAAAGTACATGAGCACGATGCAGTCGGTTGATGGTGCCTATCGAACCAAACTCTTTCATGCGATTCGAGATACAACTGCTGATTCGCTGGGCGGCTGGTCAACCGTAACCAATATTCAGGCTGGTGGTGGACTCTATGCTCAGAGGATCGTATCGCGGATGCACTATGACCTTAAAAAAGCCAAAAGGATGGCTTTGCAACACGCTCATATGGATGAGTATATTGATGACCGCTAACGCCGTTCCCCCACTGCAAAGCCAGAGAACGATGAGAGGCCGCCGTCTTCACCGAGCATATCGAAACGCCCCAGCGTTAACCCATTGGCATGGAGAAAATCTGTTACTGCATCCCGGGCTATTGGTCGCATTGGAATACCAAAGCTGAATTCTTCATTGTAGGTTAGTTTTAAGCTGATTTTCACCAGATAAGTTAATGGCTTGTATATGCCCTCTCCATCCATGAACTCACCTGAAAAATAGTCGAACGCAATCATACTGCCCGGGGCCAGTTCAGAGACGTTTTTCAGCGTAGCCGTAACTGCTTCTTCAGACAGGTACATCGTAACCCCTTCCCAAAGTATGTAAGTGGGCAGGTCGGGGTTGAATCCCTGCGCCTTCAAAGCATCAAGCCAGGAAATCTGGTTGAAATCAGTTTCGACGAACCTGACGTGGCTGTGGCCGATACCTGCCTGATCCAGAGCATCGATCTTGGCCTGTAATGTGGCCGGCATGTCGACTTCAAAAATCGGTCGACCCCAGTCGCATAACTGTTCGTAAGCCCGAGAATCCCACCCGGAACCCAGGATCACTATCTGCTGAACCCTGTGCATGGCTTCAGTTAACGTGTCGTCGAAAAAAGAATGCCTGAGGTTCATCAGGGACCAGGCGCCCCGCGGCTGTTCGAGGTGGCCACCTCCCAGTAATTTCGGCACATGGCCTGAAAGCCGGGTCGCGACGGCGAGCGGCTCAATGATAAGATCGGCAATCAGTGGAGATAAAGCAGGCAAGGTTCTGGCAAGCCGATAGGATGCGAGGTCCGAACGTGCGCCTATTCCATGAGCCATCGCCCGCGTGAAAAAGGGCTCATAGGCTGTTCCGGACACTCCTCTGGGTTGGTTTATCGTCTTGAGTTTTACCAAATAAGCGATTACACCTATTAAGAACAGGGGTGCCAGCAGTATGACGATCACAATGAACAATAGTAGCGACCAGACTCGCTTCTGAGCAGGATTGGCTGTCTGATCTGTCATTCAGATCTGCAGCAGGATCTATAGATCGAAGTCCGCCTTACCATGCCTACTGCCCCCGATACCAGATTGGTGACGACCATGCCATCTCCTGTACTGTTTCAGGATAGGCGTCGTTGCTGCACACCTCTGGACGGTCCGCTGCAGGAATCATGGCGCAATCGTAGGTATGCCATCGAGCGGTTGCCGGTTCGACAGCACGCAGGTAATAGTATGCGGACTGAGTTCGATCGAAAGTATTGTCGCTGTACACAGCACAGAGACTGCTGCTCCCCGAACTGTAACTTGCTATCGGTATGACCTCATTGTGCATCTTGCCTTCTGCATCCACCCAACCTTTAATCAGGTGCAGCGCTTCAAGTTTCTGTCCCAGCGGGTCCATGGATGCATAGGCAAGGAATTCGGGTTTCTGATTCTCTAACGAGGGTGGTAAATCTCCACCCATTGGGATGCCGTCAGCGTAAGCAATGCTAACCAAATCCGGCTTCGAACATAAATTCTTATCCAGGGACCAGCCGGCAAAAAATCGTAACTTTATTCTGGGACCGGATGTGCCAAATACTTCACGGCGAATCATGGCATCAAAGATCGCATCTCGTGTGTTTTCTTTTGCCCAGACTCCAGCCAACCCACCGGGATTACCATCGATTCCACTTGTGAGCAATCCAGGTTGTAATCTCTCCACGGGTGTAGATTCGCCAGTGACTGCACCTGTCCATTTGGACTCCTGGACTGCACCGGGTGTTGCAGTATGAGTATCAGTGGCTGCAATGGCGCCCAGCTTAATCGGATTCAGCCCAATGGCTTGCTCCTCCTTCAGACCAACAGTCAAAGCTGAGCGCTGAAAGTCTGTGGGATGAACACACCCTGCACCCAGCATGCCATTTGCACCCTTGGTTCCTGATTCACATTCAGCGGTCACTGCGGTCGCTTGACTAAGAGTCAGCCCAGCTCCCTGCAAATCGCGAGTAGGATAAACCTTCTCTTCTCCCATGCGTCGCACAGCTTCTACGTTGCATAATTCATCTGGCGCACCAAAAATTGTACTGAGTCCATTGATGCACTCGGATCCACCCTTGTGCTGGAATATCTCCATAATGGGTTCCCGCTTGAGACGGGTTTGTGCGTAGCTGCGTTTCGCTTCGGTTGAATCTTCCAATTGCATATAAGGCGCCATGCGACCATTTGAGAGATTGGTATTGTGAGGTATGGTCAGATAATCACAGCCATTTTCATCCTTGCAGACCGAGTCCAGCTTCGACCACAACTCACTGTCGATCGGGGCATCGATGTAACTGACAGGCAATGCAGGCACACTGTCGTTTTTGAATATGACATTACGATGATAATTTGAGGTGCCAGGTGTCCCGGTATACTCGTAGGCAACAAAACTTGTGAACTCACAGGGTTCATTGGCATTATTGGCGGCATTTTGTATATTCTGCCACGGCGTTCTCGCATAGTCGCGGCACAAGGCACCATCCTCTCCGCATATATCTTTGATTCGCACAGGCGTTTCCGTGGTGATGACCGTCCCGAGCATCATCATTCCCTGACGTTCATTGGCACGATAATTCTGACAGAAAGTTGTATCTCGCTTTGGTGAATTGTCTGTTCGGCACAACGCTCGTTCACCCAGAAATTCACCATGATCGGTGACCGCCAGAAAATCCAGGGGTCTGTCAATCCTCACCTCACCAACCGGGACACCCTGTTCGTTAATCGGAAAAAACGGGATGGTTTCTCCACGTGCATATCGTTGAGCATCTGCAGGTGTCGCACCGGTACTGTTTGCAGCGGCATCGAAGGAATAACTGGTGTGTACATGGAGATCACCGAACAGAGCTTCACCGTTCTTGTTGTAGTTCGCACAGGGCGCTGATTTGGGATGAGCCCCGGATGACTTTTCGGATGCGGTTATTGATGTTGCTGATTTTTCATCGACCGGAGGGCGACCCGTGTCACAAGCCGATATCAGGATGAGCAGAGCAATCCAGGGTGCGCTTTTTATCATAGTGATTCCATCTGAGATGTTCGTTCATGGGCCTGAGAGGCAGGCTGCCAGACTGTTCACTATAGCATTGACATCTAAGAAATTCATTTCGCAGGGTTTATGAAAAAACACCGAATCTATTCATTCAACTCAGGCTCTGAACCTGAGCCGGTGAGATTGTGAAGGACCACCCTGAAGGCGCCAAGCAAAACCAGCGCGTTGAAAACAAAGATCAGCCCTCCCCAGAGAAGATAATGGCCACCGATGGATTCGGCAATACTGGTTACATCGCTGTTTACCCGACCCGTGGGAAAATTTGCATAGGCACTGAATAGATAATCAAATCCCCGTACAGCAGACAGGGACATCTGAATACCGACCAGTTGTACCAGTAAGAACCGAATCTGCGGCCCCAGGTTATAAGCGCAAAATCCGAGTACGGCAGCAAAGATGACACTGACAGCCACACCAAAAACCGTTCTCACAAGAAATACTGCAGACAACAGCAAAGTTACAGCGAGCAGGAACAACAACACTCGCCCCGCCATCTCCCGAACACCGAGCGCAACAAACATTGCACCCAGAAGTGGTGCACCCACCAAGCCTCCCACGGAGATCAATGCAGATTTTATGCCCCCACCTGGAACGCCAGTGATAAAGGCTCTGCCCCCGCCATACTCGTAGATTTCAAGTCGATCAAAGGTACCGCCAACGAGAATACCGGCGATACCATGCCCCATTTCATGAGCCCAGGTAGCCAGAAATGTAAACGGCCAGATAATCAGACTGCCAAACGGGATAAACCAGAGTACCACGGTGAGTGCGACAGCAGTCCAGAACGTAAGTCCATAGGGAAGTCTGGGCTGATCTATCATCTTGGCAGCAGTACGGAAGGTGATACTGCAAATCTTTCTAACAAAGGTCTCATTCCTTTTGGTGTGCTGTATAATATCCTTGCTTATTCAATCCAGGGGTCCAGCCACAGTAGCTAACCAGGCCGATTACCCCAGCACTGATCTCAACTATACGCCTCATCCACTAAAGTTCATCCAGCAACTTGTAATACATCATGCCGATAGCCAGGCCTGGCCTTCGAAATATCTTTCCACCTGGAAACGACCAGTGGCCTATCCTGGCGAAGACATCAAACCTTTCCGGGTTACCCTCTATCGCCTCTGCAATAACCCGCCCGATAAGATGAGTTGGTGCGACACCATGACCAGAGTAGGCCTGGATATAAAGTATGTTATCAGCAAGTCTTCCTAACTGGGGCATTCGATTAATGCCGATACCCATCTGGCCACTCCAGCCATATTCGATAGCAACGCTTTCCAATTCCGGGAATACACTAACCATTTTCTTTCGCATGGTGCCCACAAGGTTACTCGGCTCGAGCCCTGTATAGTTTGATAAACCACCGAACAGCATACGGTTGTCGGCTGACAGTCTAAAGTAGTCAAGGGCAGTTCTTGGGTCACAAACCGCCACATCAGAAGGCATGATCTGTTTAGCCAGATCAGCTGACAAGGGTTCGGTTGCAATCACAGAACTGTTGGACGGCAGTATTTTTGAAGCCAGTTGAGGCACCAGATTTTTCATGTAGGCATTGCCACAGAGCACCAGGTATTTTGCTTTGACTGAACCAGTTTCAGTTAAAACACTCACAGGTTGCCCGTGTTTTATCTCCTCGACTCTGGACTGCTCAAATATCCTTACGCCGTTTGCAACAGCTGCACTGGCTTCCCCGGTACACAAATTCAACGGGTGCAGATGTCCACTGCCGGTAGGGTTATACATACCGCCAAGATATTTGTCTGAGCCAACGTACTGCTTCAGTTGCCGGGCGTCGAGTATTCGATGTTCATGTGGATTACCAATACTCTTTTCCCAGCTTTTCCATTCTTCAAACCACTTCATGTGACGCGGCTTTATGGCAACATCGCAATAGCCCCATTTCAGGTCACAATCGATACTGTATTTGGCGATTCTTTCACGGAGTATTTCAACCGATTCAAATCCCATATCGTACAGCGCCCGAACACCTTCTTTACCAATCTTGCCTTCAAACTTTTCTACCTTGTGGCCTATACCACAACTGACCTGCCCACCATTTCTCCCGGTTGCGCCCCAGCCTATTCGATTGGCTTCCAGCAGGACAACATCGAATCCTTTCTCTACCAGTTCCAGCGCAGTGTTAACGCCACTAAAGCCCCCGCCGACAATAACGACGTCGGCTTCCACTTCACCTTCCAGGGTTGGGGAATCAGCTTTCTTTGTCGCGCTGGCCGCATAGTAGGACTCTGTATGTTCCCTCGTATCAGCACCGTGTTTTAGTCCAAACATTCTGCTCTCCACATAAGTCCGGCACGCCGATAAACGACGGACCAGAAAAACACCGAATTAATCTCTTGTTTTTGTGCGGATTTAATCCGCCGAGTCTTCGTCGTCGCAGTTGGAGAAATTCTGCCAGATAGCCGCTGTACTCGCAAAATGCGACCAGGCGATAAAGAATGTAGCTTTCCGGATTTGTGAATAAATCATTTGGATGTGTCTTGCTGTTCTGGTTTAACCCCGTAGGAACCGGCAAGTGAATTCTCGCACAAACCGTGCTGCATTACAGCGTAAGCTCTCGAAAAGGAACTGATTATTATCATCTTGTAACAGGCTCAGTCAGCGAACTTGTCTTAGTACCGTCACTCTGAACAGCAGCCAGTTCCTGCACCCGATCGAGCTCCCATTCTGCAAGATTGAGTTCAATTGCCCAGAATCCGGCAATCCACAACATTGCGTCCCAGGCATAGACGGGATAACCCGTGGCTGCCCATATTCCTGCATTGACCCAGAGCACGGCATAAAAAAATGTTTTGATAGCACGGATCAGTTCCAAAGAACGGGAACCGAATCGATCGGCGTTCTGGAGCGCCACCTCAAGTTCTATCAAAAGCACAACGATAATCCAGAAGATCGCGTTGACCACATCAACCCAACCCATATTCTGAACATGTCCCAGCACGCTTCTGCCAATCAGCGAGATATTTTGATCTATTTTCAGGAACTCGGAATCATCGCTGAGACTGGCACAGTTCTCAGGTGTAATCTTTTCGAAATCAATGATATTGATTTGCAGGTAGAGGCCATCTGACTTTACATCGCAAACGTCTGTTACCCCGGGGATGGGAGCTATCTTATAATTGTCGAGAGTATTTACCGTAAATCCATAAGCAGCATAGATAATCATTACATAGCAGATAGAACTCAGAAATCTAACGACTTTGATCCGCCAGTCCTCAAAAGCCTCATCCGGCAAAATATAGGTTTCAAATTCGAGGAGTATGACCAGCCCGACCCACGCTGTCATATCAATGGTGGTGGCAAATGTCTCCAGCACTTTGTCAAAGGTCGCGTCACTGGAAACCGCAGCGATGTATACCTGCCAGTCGTCTACCGCGTAGATGCCAAAATTAACCAGCAAGAGTGAATAGACCGACCACTTGACAACCTGAGCAACTCTGCGCTGTTTAAGAAGTGGTATCAGCAGGGTCTTCACCGTATAGGGGTGAAAGGCTAAAACTGAGTCTTCTGTTGATGTTGCCATTAGCTCACTGTTTTTCTTTGATTTCTAACTGGTAAAAGGAGAATAAGGTGAATAGATCACCTTCTTAATACAGGGTCAATAATGGCGTGAAGGGAAGGAATATTAAGGGAATAAACAGATAGAATTGAGTGATCTTTTTGCAATGACTCAAACAGTCCTCAATCTCAGACTATCGCAGGCAGATAGGCCGCAGAGAGTGATAAATAGTATTATATTCCTAAATATCACTCACTTACGTGGCGGCAGAGGTATCCCCTGAACCTCACCGGTTGATGATCGGTAGGGTAACCTCCCTCATAATTCCTAAGAGTGCTGTAGAAAATAACCTTTGGTCGTTAGTTTGTACTTGTGAATTTGCAAGAAAACGGCGTTAATACTCCTTATACTCCCTACCTAGAGCCTGAAGATGTGGAATGGGTACTGAAGAACCCTTTCCCATTCCTTAAGGCGTATCGTGAGCGAACCGGTGATATTGAAGGCGTTCCTAAACACATTGTTGATCTCCTGGTAGAACGCCTGACGATGTCAGGTGATCCCGGTGATATTGACCGGCATATCGAACGGCTTGAAGCATTCAAAAGAGAAGGTTTTACAGAAATCTCACTTGGTTTGCAGGAAGACCCGGCCGAATCAATAAAAATGATTGGTGAACAGGTGTTGCAAGCTGTCCAGTGATAGCGATGAGACTGATGAATTAATTGACTGTTGTGGGTTTACCGGTCCCCGTTTCCGCCGGAATAGAGCCAGTACCCACCCGCCACGAAAATACTCCCTGACACAACATTGCCGATGGTGACCCACAACAGGTTGTAACCAGCCCCAGAGAGGCTCACTGCCTCAGGATGCTCACCCAGCAGAACGATGGTGAACAGGGTCATGTTGGCTACGGAATGTTCGAAGCCGCTGGCGATGAAGGCGAACAGGCACCAGAAAATCACGATGCATTTCGCAGTGTCGTTGCTCGTCCTTTCCGCCATCCATAGAGCCAAACATACCAGCCAGTTGCAAAGCATTCCTTGGGCGAGCAGTTCCACTGCGGACGCGTTCATTTTGCCGCTCGCAACATGATTCACAAAGGAGTCGCTGGCTTCAACTATCCCCGAGGCGCCGCCCAGCACGAACAGGCTCCCAACAAAAGCGGACCCCGCCAAGTTGCCCACCCATACCGTTACCCAGACGACGATCAAATCACTGCCGGTGATTCTCTTTTTGAACCACCCAAGCGGCATGTACATGTTGTGGCCGGTAAACAATTCGGACCCGGCAAAAACCACCAGCGTCAGAGCGATTCCGAACGACGCCCCCATAATCAGTTTTCTGCTCTGGGGATCTGCATCGCTGCCGAGAATGAAAATAAGAATGATGCCAAAGCCCACATAGGCGCCGGCCATCATGGCTCCGATGAAGAAGCCGCCGGGATTGCGCTTGAATGCTTTTACCTTGCTATCGGCAAAGCTAGCGAAATGGTCGATCGATTCATGGTACATCAGTCTTCCTTCCAAGCGGTTCGGTCCATGTAAATCGGGGTACACTCTGTTTTCTCCATTTGCCCTGAATGATATAGATTGATCATGGCATTGATCTGATCCTGAGGAGGGTTAGTTATTTCTACTTGCGTGGCTTAACCGCCTTCTCTGCCATTGATATGGCTTGTTCAATCGTTAATTGTTGGGATTGCGGCACTACCTTTCCTTATTGAGTATAGAAACTATTAACGCCCTATCCTGAGAAACCTGCAAGTAAGCGTAGTAAGCGTAGTAAGCGCAATATCATAGTGACTACGTCTTTTAATCAGAAGTAATCATTCTTTCGAAAGACCAAGAAACAAATTGCCCTAAACATCACTGTCAGGTTTTCTCCCTTACTAGGCTAGAGTACAGGAACTCAATACCTTTCGCGTCCGTCATATGACCTACAGGTGAGTCGATAGCCCCACTGGCTGCACAAAAGGACTGGTCAGTTGCTAGGGAGGAATACGACGTTACCACATTTACATCCTAAGACGACTGGGTATCCCCTGATATCATACCTGTGCGATTGATGAAAATGGCTTCCATTCCCTGCCGGTTGATGACCTGCATGGGAAAAGGGAATTCAGGGGAGATGGCTTAACCGGTTAAGGTGCCGGATCGTTGCCTATTGTTTTTTGGTCGCTATCTGATCGCATTGCGTCGTGTCTATATCGACTCGCCAATCACCATAACAAATCCGCACCTATGCGCAGGATCCCATTTTGCACATGCCCATAAGTGCTACTACCCTCGACGACAATGAGCTTAACCTTGCCATTGACCTTCGAGTCAACTGCAATGCTTATGTCGTTAAAATCGCTATCGCCCGCCCGCGAAAAATCGTCTTCCTACAGCACAACGCCTTCGCCGGTCGCTATAATACGCTCGGACTCATCCTTGATGCGCCATGTACCCGTCACCCCATCTTTCTCCAGCCGCCAGGTCAATGGATACCCTAGCTCGCTGCCGCCGAGCTTTGTGCGCGACTTGTCCGCTTTAACGGGAAATCGAGCATCGCCGTGCTCGAACTTTGTGCTCGACTTGTCCAGCTCAGCGTAACTGTTGACAGCGAGTCCCAGAACCAATCCGAGAGCTGCTACCGTTACGAAAAACTTCTTCATATTCATATCTTCTACATTCTTGAAAGTGAGAAAAGGTGATTTATTATTCCTAACCGCAGAACAGGAACTCTTTCCTGACTATGACCTCTCAGGCAACTGGACAACAGTATAACCCTTTATTCTTTCACCCAGACCTGCCATGGCCTATGACCTTGGTTCACATCCAAAACCTACTCAAATTGAAGACGCTCTAGTTTATGTAGGTGGCTACCCCCACTGGTCTCCTGCCTAGGGGGCTTTAGTGATGGTTGTGCTTATTAAAGGCTTAAAACTCTTTTTAGACCTTGAATTGTGGTGGTACAAGAAATGGTACAAGAAGAGATATTGTCGAGAACTTAAAACGGATAAATCCTTTATAATCAATAACTAATAGTAATTACTTGGCGGCAGAGGTAGGAGTCGAACCCACCAGCCACTTTTACAGCAGCTCAACGGCTTTGAAGGCCGCACGCCCCACCGGGGGCGACGCTCTACCACGGAGCAGTCTATCAAAAGAGAGTTGGAAAAAGCGATACCTGACTGACCTCTTATCAGCCTTTGGGCATTCCTGTCATTTCAGTTTTTTAAACAAAACGGACTGACGTTCCTGAATCCAAAAGCTTCGGGCAGAATATAGAGTGTAATTATCGGGCATCCTCATTAAATTGCCCAGCATTCTACGCTGACCCACCTGACAGCATTGTGTCAGTAGTATCATGGGTTTCTGCCAGGTGAATTATGACTGCCCTGGGCCGGTAAAGATCGCGCGTCAGATACTAGGCATTATCCAGGAGAAACTGTCCGAGCTTTTTGATTGCATCCCTGCCTTCAGGAATTCTGGCGGCGAACACCTGAAAAACATGAGGCATTTTCGGAAAAATCTCTAAGGTCACCTTACCACCCGCAGTTTTGACCTTTTTGACGAAGGCTTCTGAATCACTGAACAGTATTTCCGTCGATCCGACCTGTACCAGTATGGGTGGTAATCCCGCCAGATCTGCAAACAGGGGTGACGCCAGAGGTGCCTTTCGATCCCGTTCTCCCAGATAGTGATCAGCCATCGTCACCAGAGCCCGCTCAGTGAGGACCACGTCTGCCTTTGCATTGGACTTGACGGATTCACCACTAACCGATAAGTCTGTCCAGGGAGACAGTAGAATGGCACACCCGGGTCTCGGTAAGCCCAGGTTTTTAAGGTTGACCAGTAAAGCCGCCGCCAATCCACCACCAGCAGAATCTCCGCCGATAGCAATTCGCTCGGGGTCAAATCCCTCGTTGACAAGCCAGCGATAGCAGTTGGTAGCATCGTCTACTGCTGCAGGAAATGGATCCTCCGGTGCGAGTCGGTAGTCAACCATCAGGACGCGCATTCCACCGGCCTCCGACAGACGCCAGGCAATATCCCGATGACTGTCCGGTCCACCCATGGCATAACCACCACCATGTAGATAGACGAGCACCCTGTTTTGATCGATCCCCTCTACCGTGACCCACTCGCAGGGAACACCGTTTAATTTCTGCGGTGTTGATGAGACCTTATCCGGAATCGCACCACTTAGCTGCGCCGAATTCGCCATGGTTTTACGAAATGCGGTCACGGCTTCGACAGTGCCATCCAGGGCATCAAACTGCTTCTTAACGGTCAGCTTCATAATGAAGCCAAGAAGTGATGCTCTAATACTCATATAAGCCTTCTCCTGCACACGTGCGAAATCGTATAGGATTTATCTCTGTTTTCAGACAGGGAACAGTAACTACTCATCTTCTGCCATGTGGCTATCACTCACAGGATTACCATTTTCATCAACAACAGGATTACCATCCTCATCAATGCTTACATCCTGGAATTGCAGCTCATGCAGTGTGTAGTAGATACCCTTCAGTGCCAGCAATTCATCATGGGTGCCGAACTCTCTAACAATACCGTTATGTAGCACGAGCACCTTGTCAGCTTCCTGGATGGTCTGCAGACGATGAGCGATCAGTATTGAGGTACGACCCACTATCAGTTTTCGCAAACCGTCCTGAATTAAAATCTCTGTCTCTGTATCAATGCTGGCTGTTGCCTCGTCGAGTACCAGAATCTCAGGATCCGCCGCCAGAACCCGTGCGAAAGCCAGCAACTGCCTCTGTCCCTGAGACAGGTTTGCCCCTCGTTCTACCAGTTCAGTGTCATAGCCTGCCGGTAATTCTGAAATAAAGCCATCAGCATTGACAGTCTTTGCCGCTTCAATTGCATGTTCTCTGCTGATGTTCTCGTTTCCGAGTACGATATTATCAAGGATTGTCCCTGAAAAAATGTGAAAGTCCTGTAATACCACGCCGATCCGACGACGAATATCACGACTGTGTAAATCGTTAAGGTCGATATCATCAAGGAAAATCATGCCCCGTTTGAAATCATAAAACCTGCCCAACAGACGAATCATGGTACTTTTTCCGGAACCCGTCGGACCGACAATTGCCAGTTTCTGCCCTGCTTCGATAGACACTGAGACGTCTTTTAAGATCGGGATATCTGGTGTGTAGCCAAAATCCACATGACGAAACTCGACCTTTCCATTTAATCGTTGCGGTAACTGCACAGGCTTCTCGGGTTCATGAATCTGCTCGTCCCAGTCGAGCGCCTGGAATATCCTCTCACCACTGGCCATGGCTCTAAACAGCACGTTCAGTTGTTCGCCCAGCATGACGACCGGTGTAAACAGCATGTTCATGAAACGGGTGAATAGAATCACACCACCGAGGCTCATCTCTTGCTGGACGACCTCTCCTCCCCCATACCATATGATCACACCAAGGCCGATCGACGCCAGGCTATCGTTAAACGCCCCATAGAGAGTTGAAAGATTGATGGAGCGATACTCATAGCGTCGATTAGATTTGTTGATTCGAGTATAGATATCCAGATTCCGGTCCTGTCGCTCACTTAGCTGCACCACCTGCATGCCTGAAAGATTCTCCTGCAGATTCTGATTTAGTTCCGAAACACTGTTCCGCACCAGCCTGAATATTTCCCTCGTTGCACGACGAAAGAAGAATGTCGCTATGCCAACCACCGGTACCAGCGTTAGCAGTACCAGTGTGAGTTCGACGCTTGTCGAGAGCATAATGGTTAGCGCGACGAAGAACGGCACAAATTCACCAATCAGGCCGCCCATCCCTCGTAGCATCTCGTACAGTGCTTCGATATCGTTTGTGACTCTCGTCATGATTCGACCTATAGGAACCCTGTCGTAGAAGGAGTTCGGCCGGGTTTCCATATGAGCAAACAGATCTTGTCTCAGATCCCGCAGACCCTTGACAATAGTGCTGACCAAAGTGAGTCGATGGAAGTGGCCTGTCACGGAGAAGATCAACATGAAACAGAAAAAAAGTATTCCGGCACTGTAGATGGGTTCGATAGAAAGCTGTGTTGTGACCCATTTGGTCAACTCAATCATACCCAGATCAGGCATGTTGCTGTCTGCTTCACCAATAATGACGTAGTCAACCAGCACCCGACTGATAATGATCTCCATGATGACGGCAAAAAAACTAGTGATAAGAATCAATACCGCACTTAACAGCAATCTGAGTTTGTAGGGATTAAGCCAGCGCCAGATTCGACCCAGCATATGCATATTCAGAACAGCACCGGACAACTCCGCGTCGAACATGGCGTAATTTCTTTGTGCTGACTGATTCGATTCACTCATGCTCTAGTTACACCGGTGACAGTTGAATATCTTCATCATCTTCATTATCCAGTTCATCTTTCCCTGCATCCTTACCACCCTGAATCTGCACTCGCTCGAGTTCAGCATAGATTCCCTCCAGACGCAGCAGTTCCTCATGGGTTCCCATTTCTGCAATCCTGCCCTCTGCCAGCACAATGATCCGATCTGAATGGCGCAAGGTAGAGACTCGATGTGAGACCAGGATGGTTGTCTTGTTTCGTCGCATCGATTTGAGACGACTTAGAATATGTTCTTCGGTTTCTGTATCAACGCTGCTAAAGCAGTCATCCAGGATTAAAACCGGCGCGTGTCTAATCAACCCTCTGGCCAGGGTTGCTCTTTGTTTCTGACCACCGGATAAGGTGACGCCTCGCTCTCCTACCAGAGTCTCCATCTGATTCGGGAACTCACGGATGGTTTCTCTGAGCGCAGCGGCTTCGGCGGAATCCCAGATGACGTCCAGTTCTCTTTCTGGATCGTCATAACTGATGTTTGACTTCAACGGTTCGCCAAACAGAAAAGGATCCTGCAAAACCTGTGCGATCTGGGCTCTTAACTGTGCCAATGGATAATCACGAGCATCATATCCGTCGATAAATAACTGACCTCGATTGGTATCCAGCATGCGTGTGAACTGTTTTAACAGGGTGGATTTTCCGGAACCGATCCTGCCGACGATACCAATGGACTCGCCGACGTCGATATCAAGATTGACGTTGGAGAGTACCTGCTTTTCTGTTCGCGGATAGGTATAGCTAAGGTCTCGGATTTCGAATCGACCTTTGATCATATCCGGCGTGTTCTGACTGGGATTGTCTTCGATTTCAGGGACGGCATCAAAAATCTCGTAAAGGCGGTCGGTGGCAACTACCGCACGCTGTACAATTGTCACAAATATACCGGCCATTCTTATTGGCTGTAACAACATACTCAAACAGGCCAGGAAAAACACCAGGTCACCAACCGTCATCTCACCATTCAATACCAGACTACCGCCATAAATTATGATCAACAGCTGTGCAGCCGAGGCAAACAAAGGCATCCAGGCCTGCATCAGTGAGTTAATTCTGGCCTGAGCATAAAATGCTGCTGCATAGTCATTATTTGTCTCCCAGAATCGTTTGATTTCGTTCTCTTCTTGGGCCTGGGCCTGTACGGTACGAATCCCGGACAGGTTCTCCTGGGTGTGAGCTGCAAGTGCGGAGAGACCTTCCTGTACGGCACGTGAGGTGACGGCAAGTTTCCTCGCAGCGTGTTTTGCATACAGGAAAATAACGGGTAATGCCGGTAATATGAGTAAGGTCATGGTGACGGATTTCACGAGCATGAAACTGATCGCATAGAAAGGTGCGTAGATCATGATGACGAACATAAAGGCACCGAAGGAAATCAACCGCTGGATTAAGCCAATATCCTGAATAGCCCGGGTCATGATGTCACCAACCCCCATACGCGCAAAGAAGTCGCTGCCTTGTTTTTGAACGGTCGCAAACAACCTTTGCCGTAAATCGAAGGATATGGCAATGCTGGCTCTGCGTACGGCTCTTCTGGCGTGCACCACAAAAATCATTCGCAGCACCACACAGACAACGATGCCCAGCGAAATTGTAGCCACGCTGTATTCGGATGGTTCGTTTCTGATTACTGCCCCTATTCCATCGATTCCTTTCGCCACCAGGAAGAGAGCACTAATCTCAAAGAAACGGGCAACAAAGAATGTTGCGAAGCCTGAAAATATCTGAAAGGCATAGACACGGACGAACGGGAAAACACGGCGTAAAGACTTCAAACAATTCGCTGACAGTGAAAGAACCTCATATCTTTACACAATTGCCAGTTCACGGAAAGCACCTAACCCCTTCACCCTTATGTATAATGCCGATTCGCCGGAGAAAGCCACGACATTATGACAATCGAAAGCAACGGGGCTGCCGACCCAGAATCGATAGCAAATCCACTGATTTTTGGCAGCCTGGTCCTCAGTCTTGCGTTCACCAGTGGCTTTATCATCATGTCAATTGAACTGCTTGGCGGACGCATTCTGGCACCCTACTTCGGCAGCAGCATCTATGTCTGGGGCAGCATCATTACAGTATTTATGATGTCACTCTCGATTGGTTATCTGCTCGGAGGAAGGCTATCACTTCTTGATCCCAACCTGGCCCGATACGGAAGTTTTTATGCGGGTGCTGCAGTGACATTGCTGCCTACTATCTTCTTTGGCAGCGATATTATGGATGCGGTATTTCTCAGAGTCGAAGATCCTCGCTACGGGTCACTGCTGGCTAGCATGCTGCTATTTTTTCTGCCCACAGCCGTGCTGGGTATGATCGCCCCCTACTCAGTCAGATTGTTAGTTGAGCGTGCCCAGGATAGCGGCAACATAGCCGGGTCACTCTACTTCGTCTCGACACTAGGCAGTGCCCTTGGAACTCTGGCCACCTCTTTCTATCTGATACTCTGGTTTGAGGTAAACCAGATTCTGCTGACAATGGTCGGTGTACTATTCATATCTGCAACCTGCGCTTTGATTGGAGATCGTTACCTTAGAACAGGATTGCCTATCTAGTGCGGCGTCTGGTCTTTATCCTTTTTTGCTTACTGGCATTGCCCGCCCCGGCAAAAGACATCCACAAGGAGAAGTCACTATATCGTAACATCATCGTAAAAGAACAATCCGGCCGGCGCTGCCTTGTCTTTACGGTTAAACGTGGTGATCGCAACCAGACCTGTATGGATTTGAGTAACCCTAAAAGATTGGTCTTTCCCTATGTGCGAATGACGCTGGGAGGTCTGTTGCTGAATACAGAACCACAGAAAATTCTGATCATTGGCCTGGGAGGGGGGTCAATTCCCACCGCACTAACCGAGTTATTTCCAAGGGCTCAGATCGACGTGGTTGAAATCGATGATGCCGTCCTCAGAGTTGCTAAGGAGTACTTTAACTTCAGTGAATCTGACCAGATGAAGGTACATGTTGCCGATGCAAGAGTCTTTATTCGACGCGCCAGTCTTCAGAAAAAGAAGTATGACTATATTATTCTCGATGCCTTTACGGGTGATTACATCCCGGAACATCTGATGACGATAGAGTTTCTTGAAGAAACCAAGCAGCTTTTAGCAGAATCCGGCGTTCTCACTGCCAATACCTTCTCAACCAGCCAGCTTTACGATCATGAATCCGTCACCTACCAAAAAGTTTTTGGAGACTTTCTGAACTTCAAGATGCCGAACACCGGCAACAGAGTGATCCTGACAAGTTCAGGTCGGCTGCCAAGTCAGTTCGAACTTCGCAGCAGAGCCAAACGTTTTAGTGCACGACTTCATACCTACGATGTCGACATCGAACGATTCCCAAACTATATGAATCGCGACAAGGACTGGGATGCCACAAAACGACCCCTGACCGACCAATTTAACCCCGCTAATTTGCTACAAGGTGACTCATACTAGGCAAGACGACCAATCCAGTCCGTCATATGCAAAGCATCAGAAACTAGGCACTTGATCAGCTAAATTCAATCTACACATCGACCGGAGAAACTGCTGACAAAAAAAATTCTCGCTGCCGTCATGGATGCCCAATAGCTGATTCCCACATTTGACCGAATCGCTGCGTTAATAGAGAGTATCGACAAAACAATCGAATACATCGAAGTCGCGATGACCGGAAAGAAAAACCTCTATCAGACGACTTACAATGTACTAAGAGATGAACGAGTCTGTCAGGCGATCCTTTTTTTATGCCCCGCCCAGTAACGATCCTTTAGCAGGCGTTTGTATAACTTACCGGTCGGATGTCTGGGTAGTTCTTCATCAAAGTCAATTGATCGTGGGCACTTGATGTGTGAGATCTGACTCCTGCAAAACTCAATCAGTTCTTCTTCGAGTTCCGGACCCGCTTCAGAGAAATCTTTCGGCTGAACAACGGCTTTAACTTCCTCGCCAAAGTCACTATTTGGGACACCAAAGACAGCAACGTCCATTACCTTCGGGTGAATGACCAGGATATTTTCAGTTTCCTGAGGATAGATATTCACGCCACCAGAGATGATCATGTAGCTCTTGCGGTCGGTTAGATACAGATAGTCTTCCTCATCAACATAACCAACGTCACCCAGCGTAGTCCAGCCTTTCGGATGTCTGGATTCGTCGGTCTTCTCTTTGTCGTTGAAGTATTCAAATTCACCGCCACCTTCGAAATAGATGGTACCTACTTCTCCCAGAGGTACTTCTTCACCATTTTCATCGACGATATGTAATGCAGCAGTCAAGGATCGCCCAACTGATCCCCTGTGAGCAAGCCATTCGTCGGAGTTAATCGTCACGAATCCGTTGGCCTCGGTACCAGCATAATACTCAAACAGTACCCTACCCCACCATTCAATCATGTCTTCCTTTACCTTTATTGGGCAAGGGGCCGCCGCGTGAATCGCACACTCTAGGCTTTCAACGTTATAAGCAAGACGAACATCATCATCGAGTTTCAGCATGCGGATGAACATGGTTGGAACCCATTGGCTATGGGTGACCTTGTACCTTTCTATCGCAGATATCGCAGCTTCAGGTTCAAAATGCGACATGATGACACAGGTTATACCGCTCATTAAGAATCCCATGGTAAACGTCAGCGGTGCTGAATGATAAAGAGGTGCAGGAGACAGATAGATGGAATTTTCAGATGCCCCATATAGAGCGGCTATCAGGTTCGCACCCTCATTACCAGCAAACTCACCTTCAGGTAATGGTTTCATAATTCCTTTTGGGCGACCCGTTGTACCCGATGAATACAACATTGACCCGCCGATGCTTTCATCTGCGATTCTTGTTGTCGGCATCTCTGCTATCGCCTCCTCCCAGTTCTCGAATCCGGCAGTTGCTCCATCCAGCATATAATTGTGATCTGGCAGACTAACCTGCAATCTGTCCACCAGGGCTTTCTGATCCTTTGAGGTAATAAACACCTTTGACTGGCAATCCTTGACAATGTACTCGACTTCCTGCTCCTGCAGACGATAGCTGATACACGTAAAATAAAGCCCCGATCGCATGGCGGCCAGACATATCTGCAAATACTTAGGATGGTTCTCCATCAGAATCGCAATATGGTCACCACGCTTTAGGCCGAGTTTCCTGAATAAATGAGCACCCCGATTAGACTCATCCTCCAATTGTTTGAAGGTAATAATCTGACCCGACTCAGCCATGATGTATGCGGGTCTTTCCGGATTCTTCTCAGCTCTTTCACCAGCGTGCATCTGTTTTCTCAACCTCTTTTCAATGAATGGGATATCAGCAAGGCTGAACAATGCCGTGAGGGGCGCCAAAACTCAAGTGGAACCGAATGCAGGAATTGATTGAACCACCGTCACTATCTTTGTTCGGATAGAATGCAGAATACCGGGTTAATAACAATGCAATCAGACAGGTCGGGTATTAAATGTCGCCCGACCAGGGATTATTGGCTTTCTGCTGCTGTCCCCTATCCCTGAGTGCCTGAACTTCAGCTCGTCAGGTCTCCAGTTCAGCAGCGATCAGTCTTTTCAACCTAATGAGAAGCAGGTTACCAGGAACCGCAAGAACCCCTTCCTTTGCTTGTTGGATTCAACGCATGACCCTCATAACCGAGCTGGTGGGAGTAATTTCCACCCATTTACTCACCGTCTGAATAATCTATATATTGTGTTCTGGCACGACGTATGGCACTATATATAGTCGCTGTCTCCATAAATTGTCAACAACAGAGATAGCTCACCAGCGGCTTATCTGCTGGCATTAGAAGGAAAATGCTGCACCCGCTTGCGTGCGACTTTTCAAACAATAATAATCAAAAACCCGCTGTGACCGATTAGGGACGCGTAAATGGATTCAACCGCTCCATCTTCTCAAGATAGTAAACCCAACCTCAAAGCCATTCCCAAATCTGTTAACGAAATCGAATTTCAGGAAACATCTCTGGACATCTGGGAAAGTAAATACTGCCTCAAGACCAAACAGGGAGAACCCGTCGATCAGGATATTGATCAAACCTACAGGCGAGTCGCTGAAGCACTTGCTGAAGTCGAGCCGGAAGAAAAAAGAAAAGGATGGAACGACAAATTTCTCTGGGCCTTACGTCATGGTGTCATTCCAGCAGGAAGGATTATTTCCAACGCTGGAGCACAGGAACACAAACCGGCGACTTCCACGATTAACTGCACAGTATCAGACACCATTCATGACTCGATGAATGACATCCTGAATAAAAATGTTGAAGCAGGTCTGACGCTCAAAGCAGGATGCGGTATTGGCTACGAGTTTTCTACCTTACGCCCGAAAGGCGCCTACGTTACTGGTGCGGGAGCATATACCTCAGGCCCGCTTTCATTTATGGACATCTATGACAAGACCTGTTTTACCGTTTCTTCTGCCGGTGGTCGTCGTGGTGCCCAGATGGCAACATTTGAAGTTGGACATCCAGATGTACTCGAGTTCATTCGTGCAAAAAGAGAAGACGGCAGACTGCGACAATTCAATCTCTCTCTGTTAATCACCCAGGGATTCATGGAAGCCGTCAAACATAACAGTGACTGGCCATTGAGCTTCCCTCTGACACAAGAGGAAGTCGATACAGACAACATTGATCTCAAAGATCCCCATCAGGTGCTCTGGCGGGAATTCCCGGTCAAGGACCAGTATGTCCAGAATGACGCGGGCCTTGTCGCCTGCAGAATCACGAAAACGATCAGGGCGCAGAGACTCTGGGACATGATCATGTCCTCAACCTATGACTTTGCCGAACCTGGATTCATCCTGATTGACAATGTCAATGAGATGAACAACAACTGGTACTGTGAAGACATTCGTGCAACCAATCCCTGTGGAGAACAGCCGCTACCCCCCTATGGAAGTTGCCTGCTGGGCTCGATCAATCTCTGCCGATTCGTCGAGAATCCCTTCTCTGCAGACGCTAAATTTAACTGGAAAGAATTTCGTGAGGTTGTCTCGGTATTCAGCCGAATGTTGGACAATGTGGTTGAAATCAATGGTCTGCCACTTGAAAAACAACGTGAAGAAATCATGAGGAAACGCCGACACGGTATGGGATACCTTGGACTTGGATCGACTATCACGATGCTCGGAATGTCTTATGGAGACAAGGAATCAGTCACATTTACTGAGGACGTCACACGAGAACTGGCTATCGTCGGCTGGCAGGCCGGACTCGAACTGGCAAAAGAAAAAGGTCCTGCTCCTATCATGGACGAGGATTTCGAGATCACCGGTGAAATGCTTCGGCTGAGACCGGAGATGGAGGAAGATGGCATAAAGCTTGGCGACAGGATCAAAGGTAAAGTGCTACACACCCGATACAGTCGGTATATGCAGAAGATAGCAGCAGTGAATCCAGACCTGGTTAACGAGATGGCAGACGTCGGCTGCAGATACACCCACCATAGTTCAATAGCCCCGACAGGTACCATATCACTATCGTTAGCGAACAATGCCAGCAACGGCATTGAACCTAGTTTTGCCCATCACTATTCCCGCAATGTGATACGCGAAGGCAAGAAGTCCAAGGAAAAAGTAGATGTATACTCTTTCGAGCTCCTGGCTTATCGAGCCATGGTTAACCAAACGGCTGTACCTTTCAGCGACGATGCAGAGGCTCAACTTCCGGACTACTTCAGAACCGCTGATGATATCAGTCCAATTAATCATGTTGATATACAGGCCGCGGCCCAGAAATGGATAGATTCTTCTATCTCCAAAACTGCGAATGTGCCTACGGACTATCCTTTCGAGGATTTCAAAGACATCTATCTCTATGCCTACGAACAAGGACTAAAGGGCTGCACCACGTTCAGATTCAATCCTGAAGCGTTCCAGGGTGTTCTCGTGAAGGAAGCTGATCTTGAGAATACAACCTACCAGTTCACGCTCGAAGATGGCAGCATAGTCGAAGTTAAAGGTAACGAAGAAATCGAATATGACGATGAGATGCATACTGCCGCAAATCTGTTCGACGCGTTAAAGGAAGGATATTACGGTAAATTCTAGGCAACACTCTGAATACATTTGAGATGAACTGGAAAGAACGACGGACACGACCATGACTACCAAAATAAGCAGCAAAATCGTTAGTTACAATATCAAAAAGGAAGAAGAAGAAAAGGAGCGCCTGACTGACCTAAGAGAGGTCATGCATGAGGAGATCAAGCGACCGGAAGAATTAAAGGGTTATACCTACAAAATCAAAACGCCCCTTAGTGACCACGCTCTCTATATCACCATTAACAACATTGTTCTTAATTTTGACACTGAACATGAACAGGAATATCCATTTGAGATATTCATTAACTCCAAGAACATGGAGCATTTTCAGTGGGTTCTTGCACTGACGCGGGTAATCAGTGCCGTATTCCGGAAAGGAGGTGATACAACTTTCATGGTTGATGAGCTAAAGCAGGTCTTTGATCCGCAGGGTGGATACTTTAAAAAGGGTGGACGTTTCATGCCTTCACTGGTAGCTGAAATCGGTGAAGTACTCGAGACTCATATGAAGAAAAGCGGCCTGATTCAGGAAGAGGAACTGAGCGACGAGCACAAGGAATTGATTGCTGAGAAACGAGCTGCACTGGAGAATGGTGCGGCAAATGCCGAAGATCCGGGGGAAGTCGCCGGATATCCTCCCGGCGCGCAAATGTGCAAGAAATGTAATACCCAGGCGATGGTTCTGATGGATGGTTGCATGACCTGTCTTGCCTGCGGCGATTCAAAGTGCGCTTAATCTGCCTGGTTGCATATCCGAAAAAGAACATTCTTGTATAATTTAATACCCGACCTGAATTTGAGAATCCATGAGAAGTTATCTAGATCAGTTGCAACAGATACTGGACACAGGCACACGCCGAACGGACCGCACGGGTGTCGGTACAATCTCCCTGTTTGGCCTGCAGGCTCGATACAACATGCAGGATGGATTCCCGGCGGTGACGACCAAGAAGCTCGTTTGGAAATCAATGGTTTCAGAACTGCTCTGGTTCGTTTCCGGCAGCGGGAATATTCTTGATCTCAAAAACATCTACAAATATAACAAGCTCTGGGATCTTAACTACGAAGAGTATCTGAAACGCAGAGGACTGGGTGCCAACGACGGAGATATGGGGCGAGTCTACGGTCAGCAATGGCGCCATTGGAAAACCGCAGATGGAAAAGAAGTCGATCAGCTTCAGGATGCCATCACTCTTATCGCAAATAATCCCGACTCAAGAAGAATTATCGTCAACGCATGGAATCCCGGTGAAGCTGACCCTGAAGACGTTTCATTGCCACCCTGCCACTCCTTCTTTCAGTTCTATATTGCAGATAGCAGGCTGTCTTTGCAGATGTACCAGCGTTCTGCGGATATGTTCCTGGGTGTTCCTCTTAACATTGCAAGCTATTCCTTGCTGTTACATATGATAGCCAAACTCACCGGTCTCATACCGTGGGAATTCATCCACACCATAGGGGACTCGCATATTTATCTCGATGCAATAGATCAGTGCGAACAGCAGCTGACGAGAGAACCACTACCCCTGCCAAGACTTAGCCTCATTGATCGCGACCAGCAGAATATTGACGACTTCAAAATGGATGATTTTGAACTGATCGACTATCGCTGTCATGAAGCAATCAAAGCCAGGATGGCCGTCTGAGAACAGACCTGATTATTCAAGTGGTCATATATGGCACAGAAGACTCGCGCTAAATCACTTCGGGAACTCAATCAGCTCTTTGCAGCAATGATGACACCGGAAGAGCTGAATCAGGGATTGAGCATTAAACTCCGATTTGATGATGTTGTAATCACGCCTTTTTCAAAAAGTGGTACAACCTGGCTACAGCAGATCGTCCATACCCTGCGAACCCGGGGAGACATGGACTTTGATGATATTTCGCGCGTTATTCCCTGGATAGAAACGAGTCCTGCACTCGGTATTGACCTCGACGTCGAACAACGGGCTAATCCCCGTGCATTCAAAAGCCACTTGGAATATGAGCAAATACCGAAGGGTGGTAAATACATAAACGCTGTCCGCAACCCTGAAGATGCACTTTACTCCGCACACAAGTTCTTTGAAGGCTGGTTTTTGGAACCCGGCACAGTCGGCCTGGAGGAATTCGCTCGCGAGCGTTTCATCAAGCCCGGTGGTTACTGGCGGCATCTCAGATCCTGGTGGCAACAAAGAAATAAACACTATGTGCTGTTCCTTGCCTATGAGCACATGAAACAGGATCTTGATGAGACCATTCGCCGGGTCGCTGAGTTTATCGATATACCCCTGGATGAAGATCTGCTTGACCTCACTCTGACCCATGCATCACTGCCTTTCATGCTTCGTCATCGGGACCGATTCGACGATGCACTCATGCGCCAACTGAGTGAACAAAGATGTGATTTGCCATCAGGTAGTGACAGTTCCAAGGTACGACAAGGTCAGATTGACGGGCATGTCCTTAGCGCAGAGCTGCTGAGAGATCTTAACGAAGTCTGGCAGAAAGAAATCACTGAACCCCTGGGATTCGAGAACTATCAGGCCCTGCTTGATGAACTGGCTGACAATTAATAGTGATCGAGCACAGCCGAGCCACTAACATCTCACCTGAGATCCACGCTGACACGACAAAGTCGTGGCAGAAACCGGTCGCCTCAGGCTAAACTATCTCCGACGTTTTAAACGGGAGGCATTATGCAGGTATTCGAAATGGTCGTTGCAATTGTGGTTGTGTCCTGCATTGCTGGTGTAACCAACAACTTCATCAAAATGAGGAAGTCTGAGCAGAACAGTCATCTCGATCCTGAGACCCTGGATAGAATTCACCTGTTGGAAGAACGTGTTCAGGTGCTTGAGAGAGTCATTACCGATGATCGAGAACATCTGAAACGGCAAATCGATGGGCTTGGTGGTGACTAGTTGCAGATTGATCTTCCGGTATACATCTATACCTTCAGTAGTCGGGAAATGTCCCATTAGCAGAACAAAAAAACCCGGATAGCAACAAAGCTTTCCGGGTTTTCATTTTGGTCAATGACTCAGACTATTGTATGATCCCTGTAGTCGCTAATCACCACCGAATGAATAGCGAATATCAATTCCCCAGTATCTCGGAGCCAGGTAAGAACCGGTTTGACGCCAGTTGGATCCTTCGCCACTGTTACCCACGCTCCGAACATTAGATTCATCCGTGACGTTGTTGATGAAAGCCCTGACTCTCAAGGTATTCTCCAGATTATTCCAGGTGAGACTCATATCGCTCCTGAATCGATCGGGAATCTTATCCAGTTCATACTCATATCCATTCGCATATTGCTCTCCGGTATAGGAATAGCTCACAAAAAAGCTGAAGTGGCCATAATCCACTGGCCAGTTATAGGAACCCCAGACGGCGTACTTGTTCTTCGGGATTCCCTTCAGCTGCTGACCTTTCGCGTTCACGATGAACATATCCTGATACTGGGTGTCTATCGTTCTTGTGTCACCATTATCATCTGTTACGACAAGCTCGGTACATCCTGGGGTCTGGAATATTGGGTTTAGTACCGCACACCCATTTTCTGGCAATGTAATACCCGAAGCCTCACCAAACAACGATCTAGGATGCTCCTGGTCATAGTTGATCGCCAGAGAGTAGCTTTCTGAGTATTCCGTCTTGGTGTAGCTGTAGTTACCACCAAGCATAATGCGATCAGTCGGCAACCACAAAGCTTCAATTTCAAATCCTGAATTACGCGCCCCAGGGGCAGTCTGGACGATGTTAACTGTGTCCTGTCTTGCGTCGTCAAAGACATTGACCTGATCCTGGTAGTTTTCGTAATCATAGGTATACAGCGCCATGGCCACCTGCAAGCTATTGTCAAAGTGCAAACCCTTGTACCCAATCTCATAAGCCGTCACAGCTTCTGAATCATACGTGGCTGGCCGTAGACCGCTGCCGGACTCACCAATTTTCGCATCCAGAACACCCAAAGAATATCCACCTGCTCGATACCCCGTGGTTACTGAGAAGTACATCAGGATTTCATCGGTTGGGGTCCAGTCCAGGTTAAGGCGGAAATTTGTATCATTCCATTTATCGCTACCCGCGATGTGAGAGCCGAAGCTGATTGGAAAGCCCTGGAGCAACAATGGCGTATCACAGGAATGCTGTTCTTCAAGAGGACATACCGGTGTTAATGTACCGGTCGCTCGATCCCAGGTAGCATTGCCCATGGCAAGATTCACGTAGGCCAGATCTGTCAGACCCGGAGTTACGGGAACTGCAACACCAGCGCCAAATGGATTAATCGGGGCGCCGTCTCCGTCAAACTCTTCAAAAATGCCAAGGCCCTGCAATGCAAGCACTCCGCCCGGTGAAATCATGAAGCCTTCAAGGGTACTTGCGCACTCACCAGCAGGAAATCCAAAACCAATGAAAGCACCGTCAAAGTAACCGCCAACGGCATCTAGTTCTTCACCATACTTGGTCCCAACCTGACATGGCTGGAAGAATGTCGGCGATGTCCAATCCGTAGCGTTGGGGAACGCCAAGCCGTTGTTAAAGGCAGAGAACGCCGTGGTTGCACTACCAAAGCCACCATTGATCACTTCCGCATAACCGCTGATTTGCTCCCGGGCATGGCGCTCGTCTTCTGCATAACGAACACCGAATACCAATGCAAACTCATCGTTAATTTCCCAGGTTGCCTGAGTAAATGCCGCTGTTGCACGGTTGCGTAAGGTGGTCTTGTTTTCGTAATAATCACCGCGTGCATCGCCTTCCCATGAGCCATAACCACTGGTGCCTTCTTCGAAGAATCCCAATGGTGTATGTATTCCCAAACACTGAATGCAATCGCCATTGGCATCAACATCATCAGGAGAATTAGACATGTCAAACGAGTTGATCAAGGTAGTACTGATACCGTCAATGGTTGCCTGTGTGTAGTTTGCACCTCGAACAAATTTGACTGTATCCGCAACGGCGAAATCCTGGTCGCGTATTTCATCAAACAGGTAGATGCCAGAGGTTATAGCCAAATCGTCACGAGGCGTCCAGAACAACTGGATCTCATGAGATTTACTCTGTGTGTCTGCTATAACAATTGATCGGGGTTTGGTGTGCTCGGTATCGCCGAAACCACCCTGAATGTTGAAGGTGTAAATAAAGTCATTAGTGCCAAAAATGTATTTGAGCGACAAATCATCATTGATGTCCCAGTTAACCTCATTTTGACTGGCACGATGCTCAAATGATTCATGGTGGCAGTTTCGAGTCGTATAGGGATACTCGCACTTTCCCGTCCCGTCGTCACGAATAATAAATCGGTCTTTGGGATCATCTGGTGATGCACCTGCAAGCAGTTCCAGACTTGCTGCGTTGTCAAAGGCCTGGTTCACCATATAGGACTCGCCGGCGGAATCAACCCCCGGGCGATTGTAGTCAGCCCAGAGCACCTGACCGTTGTCAGCAGTAAAACTGAACTGACCGGTTCCCTCGGCGACCTGGTGCAATCCATAGGCAAAGTTTTCTGTATTTCTCCAACGATCCTGGATGTTGCCCTCCTGCAGCAGTACACCCGAACCTATCCGTCGGTTTGACTTCCGGTCATTTCCTCTCAGCTCGACCGTGATATCGTCGCTCACGTTCCAAATCAAAGAGAGTGACAAGTTTCTGTCATCAGTCGTGTTTGGGTCTTTTGATCCATCGATACCCTTCTGGTTGCCGTCTCGATCGCGCTTGATCCCAAGCGCGCGAATCGCCAGCTTGTCTTCGATAACTGGACCGGAAACGACACCATAGTATTCACGAGTATTCAGATCTCCCAACTGAACCCTCGCATCCCCGGTCCAATCAAATGTTGGCGACTTGGTAATATAGTTGAGCGCACCGCCGATTGCATTTTTACCATACAAGGTGCCTTGTGGCCCTCTCAGTACCTCGATCCGCTGAACGTCATAAAGCGCGTTCTCTGATGCAGCAATACCAAAATCTGGTGAATAGACACCGTTATAGTAAGTCGCAACGCCCGGATCCCCTCCCAGCGAACGATAGTTTCGACCAACCCCGCGAATCCTGATGTCATAGTCATCCCGCGTTGTCGCCGGAATGTAGTTCACCATATCATCTGCCCCCTGCATGCCGAATTCTTCAATCGCATCGGATGTAAAGGCAGTAATTGCTATAGATGTATCTGAGACTGTGGCTTCAACTTTTTCAGCTGTCACAATCACTTCTTCAATTTGTCGTTCAGCGCCTATTACCGAAGCTGAAAACAAGCTGGCAACACCCAAGATCACTAGGTTGGATTTTTTCTTCGTCATTGCCATAGACAATATCCCCCGATTTTTTGAACAGTTCCGACTGGAACCGATAAATCTCCCTATAAATAATTCCGGTCTCTGTTTAATCCTGAACAGCCCAAGACTGCAGGATGAAACTAAACTACCCTCCCCCAATATAAACCCCTAAACCGCACAGCCTTCGCAACATTTTCTTGCTGAATATCCGACCCGGTTAAAGGCTTCTTTCTGGTGCAGGTATCTTACCTAATGCAGTGATCCCTTTCCACTTTCGGAAAGTCACTATTCGGTCTGCGTTTGAGCCTGTCTCCGGGTAAGAGGTTCGCCTAGCAACAGAAATTTTCTTGTCAATTAAGGGCTCATAAACCGATGAATATTGCTCATGTATTCAATCCTATGAATCCATGTAAACAAAATAAATAGTGAAGGAACCCTGCAAAACATGCCTTCTAGTGTACGATTTACGTACTAGAATGTTCATATTTTCTTCATATTCTCTTCATTTTCTAAGCTTTTTGCGGTATGCTGAGTCTCACAAACAGGGATCAAACCAACATACAGCTGGATATGCGCAGACAAAGAACAATAAATTCCGCCGTTTCTGCCGTTGGTATCGGCATTCATACTGGCAAGAAAGTACGCATCACACTCAATCCTGCACCGGCGAACTCCGGCATCGTTTTTATCCGTAGTGATCTTTCTGACCGACCTCAGGTTCGCGCAACCACCAGCAATGTTTCAAATACGATGCTCGCCACTAGCCTCTCTGAAGATGGTGTCACTGTTTCGTGCGTCGAGCATCTGATGTCAGCACTCTGGTCTCTCGGTATCGATAATCTCCATATTGAAGTGACCAGTGAGGAAGTCCCTATCATGGATGGCAGTGCTGCACCCTTTGTGTATCTGATCAAAAGTTCTGGTATAAGGGAACAAAAGGCCGCCAAGCAATTTGTCAGAATTAAAAAACCAATAGAACTTACATCGGATGATGCGTGCGTCGCTCTCTTGCCCTATGACGGTTTTAAGGCTTCCTATACCTTCGTCTGTGACCACCACGTCTACAATCGCTATCCAAAACACGCCTCTTTGGATTTCTCGGAAACATCTTTCGTCAAAGAAGTGAGTAGAGCGCGGTCGTTCGGTCTAATCAGGGATCTTGATCAGGCCCAGTCAGTAAACAAGTGCCTCGGTTCAAGCCTTGAAAACGCAGTTGGTATTGGCGACTTCAATATCCTCAACGCTGATGGACTTCGATATGAAGATGAGTTTGTGAAACACAAACTGCTCGATGCCATTGGTGATTTATACCTGGCTGGCAATACCATTCTCGGCGAGTTTGTCGGTTACAAATCAGGTCATTGCATGAATAATGAACTCGCCCGCACCTTGCTGGCCAGACCGGACACATGGGAACGGGTCTCTTTCGATGATGAAGCCCGGGAAGTGGTAAAGCCGTTTCTGCAACCTATCGCAGCATAGAACTGAACCCGGTCGCTAGGTACCCAACTTCGCCGCCTCTTCCCTTGCTTTCCTCACCTTCTCGTTGGTCTGATTAAACAGAAGCTCTTGTCGGTTTTTTTGCTCTTCTTCACTTAACTCCTGTTTGCCAAGATCACTGCCCACTTTTCTGCCTGCATAAACCTGTGGTCTCTCGCCGATCTCATCCACCCAGCGTTTTAGGGCAGGATAGCTCTCCCACATCGATTCATCGATCAATCGACCGATAAGAAAAGCCCAGGGCCAGGTAACGATGTCGGCGATGCTGTACTCACTCCCAGCGAGATACTGATTCACTGCGAGCTGCGCATCCATAACCCCTGACAATCGGTCCACTTCACCGACAAATCTTTTCGTGCCGTACTCTAGCTGAGCCGGATCACTCGCTATGTTCTTACCATAGTTCTTGAAGTGATTGGCATTACCCATCATTGGTCCAAGATTCGCCATCTGCCAGTGTACCCACTGCAAAACCCTGTACTTCCCAGCCGTGTCCGCCGGAAGGAACTTCCCTGTTTTCTCTGCCAGATACTCCAGAATGGCACCGGATTCAAAGATCGCCAGTGGATCACCACCAGCGACCGGATCATGATCCACGATCGCTGGCATGCGATTGTTGGGGCTGATTCGCAGGAACTCTGCTTTGAACTGATCACCTCCGCCAATATCAACAGGAATGACGTTGTAGGCTAATCCACATTCTTCTAACATGATGGTGGCTTTCCAGCCGTTTGGTGTTGGCCAGTAATATACGTCGATCATGAAATATTCACCTTTTCTTTTAATGAGCACTGGCCGCCCTGACGGCAGCAGTTGCGAACTCTTTTTGCTGTTTGAAAGAGAGAGATTAATCGGATTGCGCACAAGATGCATTTTTTTGTGGCAGAAGGTGCTTTCGCAGATATCAAAATAGACGTATCCATACCCGAATGGAACTTACTTAGCTGCTCCTACGGGGCACTCTTACGACATTCCACTCCCAGGTTCCTCTTTTCGCTTACTCGCGACTCTCTCATAAAAGGGGCTATTAGCTGCAACTTGTACCTTAAATAAGTGCCAATCTATCTTTACCCTTTTTAGCTCAATCCAACAGCTTCTCCAGTGTTTCCCAACGGTCCATCAGGGAATTGATTCTGGTCTGAACTTCCTCTGCCCTGCCTACCATATCCCGCTGCTCTGGCAGTGGTCTTTGATAAAAATCGTCAGAGGACATCAGTCGATGCAGCCCGGCAAGCGTCTCTTCCTCTACTTCCACTGTTTCAGGCAGGACTAATAACTCACGTTTCAATTTCTGATTTTCTGCCCTCTGCATCTTCCTATCGTCGTGCGATATCGCTGTACTGCTAACGGATCCTGACTGTTTATCTGGCTGACGCCGGACCTCGAAAAACTTACCCCCCTCTCTGATCCAGTCTGAATACCCACCAACAAATTCAACTATCGAACCATGGCCCTCGAAAATCAGCAGACTTGATACCACGTTATCCATAAATGACCGATCATGTGAAACAATCAGCACGGTGCCCTTGAAATCCAGCAGCAGCTCTTCCAGCAACTCGAGGCTTTCAACGTCAAGGTCATTCGTGGGCTCGTCTAACACCAGCAGATTTGCAGGCAAAGAAAACAGGCGTGCCAGCAGCAGTCGATTCTGTTCTCCTCCAGAGAGTGTTCGAATTGGTGCTCTCGATTGATCACCTGAAAACATAAAATTGGCCAGATAACCCACCACATGGATATCTTTGCCACCAATCGAAACGAATTCCCGGCCCTCTGAAATATAGTCTGCCACACTCAGTTCAGGATCCAGTTGATCCCTTTCCTGGTCAAAGTAGGCGACCTCAAGCCTGGTACCTGTTCTTATCTGTCCCTGGTCAACCTCAAGGTCATTCAAAAGCACCTTGATCAGGGTCGATTTGCCGATACCATTGGGACCGATGAGACCGATCCGGTCCTGGCGCTGGACAATCAGACTGAAATCCTCAATGACTGTTTCCTGGTCGAAGGCCTTAGACACATTAATCAGTTCCTTGACAATTTTCCCCGAGGCTATACCCGCATCTATTTCCATTTTCAGGTGTTTTTGCTGTTTGCGCCGCGCCCTTTCTTCGCGAAGCCTCTCAAGGGAACGCACACGTCCCGCATTCCTGGTTCTTCGGGCTTTGATACCTTGCCGGATCCAGCTTTCTTCTTTCTTTAGTTTATCATCAAATCGCTTGTTTCTTTTTTCCTCGACTTCTCTTTGGGCATCACGTCTTGTAACAAATGTGCGATAGTCGCAATCCCATCTAACGACCTTGCCATGGTCAATATCAATAATTGACCTGGCGACCGACTGCATAAGTTGTCGATCGTGGGTAACGAATACTATGGTCCCCTCAAAGGAAAGCAATTGTTCTTCAAGCCACTGAATGGTGGGGATATCCAGGTGATTGGTCGGCTCATCCAGAAGCCAGACATCCGGCTTCGTCACCAACGATTTCGCAATGGCGACCCTTTTAACCCAGCCACCCGACAGTTCTCGCATTGATTTGTCCGGATCAAGATCCATTCGACCCAGAACAGATTCAATATTGTGGTTTATAGACCAGCCATTCGCAGCTTCGATTTTTTCCTGCAGTTGAGATAACCGATCAACATTGCCATCATCTTTGAGATGGTTGGTAAGATGATGATATTCCGTGAGCAATTCACCAATGTCTGCATAGCTTTCGGCAACTGTCTGGAAGACGGACAGATCATTACTGCGAGGCAGTTCCTGCTCAAGGGTTGCACATACCAGATTGTCCTGCCGCCAGATATCACCTTCATCAGGAGGTAGTTCACTCGAGACAAGTCGCATTAAGGTGCTCTTGCCTGCACCGTTTCTTCCAGTCAGGCAGATCCTGTCACCTTTCTCAATCGTCAGATCAGCACTTTCGAGTACGTGATCATTTCCGAACGAGATGCTGACGTTCTTCAACGTGATAATCGGCATATTTTTAACGGAATTTAAATGCCTGACTTCTCAATCAGGTCATCAGATCAATGATGATGTTTCTCTTTATTCTCTCGCAGTTGTTCTTCGGTCGCTTCGGTCTGAAATTTCTGCTTCCAGTCTGAATAGGGCATACCGTAAATAATTTCTCTTGCCCCTTCATAATCCAGGTCAATTCCTTTATCCTCTGCCGCCGCTTGGTACCACTTACTGATACAGTTTCTGCAGAAACCAGCCAGGTTCATCAGATCGATATTCTGTACTTGTTTGTTTTCGTCCAGGTGCTGTACAAGATGTCTGAAGGCGGCTGCCTCAAGTTCCAGTTTTGTTTGGCTATCCATTTAGACACTCGCTGTTAGACTCTGATAAGCGCTACCTTAACTTACAGGCAGGATCAGATTCCAGCACACTTTTTTAAGCTGACTGCTGAAGGCTTCTAAGGCATAAATAATGAGTGATTTTATCATCGGTCAGAAATGGATCAGTAACGCTGAACCAGAACTGGCTATGGGCAGAGTAATACAGCTGACGCACCGAACGATTTCAGTTTTCTTTGATATTTCTTCTGAAGAACGCACCTATGCAAGAGGCCAGGCTCCACTGACCCGGGTTAAATTCAATCGCGGTGACAAGATTGCCACCCAGGATAACGTTGTGATTACCGTTGAATCAGTTTCTGAAAAGGACGGTATCTTTGTTTATCACGGGGATTATCTGGGAACAGACACCATTGTCATGGAGACAGAACTGGACCCTAACGTCCGATTCAGCAAGCCCCAGGATCGCTTGTTCACTTATCAACTTGACGACAACCAATGGTTCAATCTGCGCCATGAAACCCTGCGACATGCCTCCTATCTGTCCAGTGGCAAAAGCAGGGGATTATATGGACCCAGGATTTCGCTTATCCCCCATCAATTATACATCGCCAACGAAGTAGCCGGTCGATTTGCTCCCAGAGTACTGCTTGCGGATGAAGTCGGCCTGGGTAAAACCATCGAAGCTGGTCTGATCGTGCATCAGCAATTGCAGACTGGCCGTGCATCCAGGATTCTGATCATCGTACCCCCTACTCTGGTATTTCAGTGGTTCGTTGAGATGATCCGAAGATTCAACCTTCAATTCACAGTCCTGAATGAAGACCGCTGTCAGCAAATTACTGCAGACAACACAGAAGAAGCGATTCTCGCGGATGAGTTGATAGAGCCATTCAATCCCTTCGAAGCACAGCAGCTAATGCTCTGTTCTCTCGATCTATTCACATCCAATCCTGACAGAATTGAGCAAATGATGGATGCCGAATGGGATCTGGTTGTCGTCGATGAAGCTCATCATCTCCACTGGGCTCCTGAAGATGTCAGCCTGGAATATCAAATTGTAGAGCTTTTCTCAAAGGTCACCAAGGGTCTCCTGCTGCTGACCGCCACACCCGAACAACTTGGCCGAAGCGGGCATTTCGCGAGATTAAAACTTCTGGATCCTGATCGATTTCACGATTATGAGCAATTCATAGAAGAGGAACATCAGTTTGAATATATTGCTGATGCGGCCACAGATCTGCTGCAGGGTGAGCCAGAGGAGAAGAAGGCATCAAGAGAGGCCATCCAGGAACTGTTGCAACTGAGCGCGGACGATACAGACTTAATCAAGGCTCTACTTGATCGACATGGAACAGGCCGGGTTCTTTTCAGAAATGTGCGAAGCACTATTCAGGGGTTTCCAGGCCGCCTGACGTTTCCTCATGCACTCGCGTGTCCCGAAGAATATCGATCCCGGTCAAGTTTCTATCCTGAATCCGAGTCGCCGGATTGGACGCGATTTGATCCTCGTATTTCATGGCTGATTGAACTCATTCAATCCAGACCGAAGGACAAATTTTTACTGATCTGTGCGCACCAGCAAACCGCAATGGATCTCTCGCAACGGTTAACCGAACTCGTTACTAATCGAATCACTGCTTTTCATGAAGGCATGGATCTGATCGCGAGAGATCGTGCCGCAAACTACTTTGCGGAAACAAACCGCGGCGCTCAGGTATTAGTCTGTTCAGAAATAGGTAGTGAGGGAAGGAACTTCCAATTCGCCAGCGATCTCATTCTGTTTGATCTGCCACTCGGTCCAGACCTGTTGGAGCAGCGAATCGGGCGCCTCGACAGAATCGGGCAGAAGAACGACGTCAAGATACATATTCCCTATTTTATCAGCACCCCGGGCGAGCGGTTGTACCGACTCTATGAAGAAGGCCTGTCCCTCTTTTCTGCCCCAAATCCAGCCGCACAGAGTGTCTTCGATGAAATACAGGAGCGGTTGTTATCCAGCGATATCAACAAGCTTATCGAAACAGCTCAACTCCTTAACAGGGAAAGGCAGGAAGCATTAAACAAGGGGCGGGATCGCTTACTCGAACTCAATTCACACCGTCCCGAGATCTCCAGCCTGCTAGTTGAGAACATCACCGAAGCACAAGGTGGATCAGATCTTGAAGCCTATATGGAACAGTCATTTGAGATTTTTGGGCTGGAATCCGAGTACACCAGCGATCATGTTGTTACCATAAAACCAACTGAGAGCATGATAAGGAACGATGCCATCAGCATAGAGACAATGGGACATTATCATTATCCTGAGCTACCAGAGGACGGAATTCGGGTCACCTATGACCGAGATACTGCACTCGCCATGGAAGATGTCGGTTTTTTCAGCTGGGAAAATCCTGTTGTTCAACAGGCCATGGACCTCGCTATTACTGATACTAAAGGTAATAGCACTATGATAGCCGTCAAACATCCTCAGATCAAAGCTGGCGGCCTTTTGGTTGAAGTACTGCATGTAGTGGATTGCGTTGCGCCTGCAGAACTCATGGCAGATCGATATATGCCATCATCAATTATTCGAGCACTGATTACGCCGACACTTGACGATGTGTCAGAAACCATTCGATACCAGCCTTTCACCAATGAATTGCTTGATGTGCCAAAAGAAACTCTATGCCAAATACTGGATAGTCAGGCAGATGGCATAAAGGCAATGACTGACAAGGCCCGGCAGTTTGCACGAGATGAGCTTGAAGAACTGAAGAAGCGAGCACTTTCAGAAATGAACAGGTCGTTGCATCAGGAAATAGGCAGACTTACAGAGTTACAGAAGCTCAACAGTAGTATCAGAGCGGACGAACTCGATCATCTCCATCTCGCATTGGAATCTCTCACTGACGCAATCACCAATTCGGATGTTCGAATGGATGCCATACGAATTATTGTAGCTACCTAGTGTGACAGGAAGATCCACCAGCTATTTATAATCTACCACCCGATTCATGCCGATAATCACTGTGGCAACCAACAGAATTGTTGCTGACAGTAGCAGACGGGAAATTTCGCAGAACCTACAAGTGGATTCAGTTTCTTTCATTCATTCAGTATAGATGCATATAGTCAGATCAAGTCCGATTCAACCTGCCTCACTTCAAGAACTTGAATGTCAAAATTTAAAGCAATACCTGCCAGAGGATGATTGCCATCTACTGTAATGCCATCTTTTTCTACCGATACGACCTTGACTACCTGGGAGTCTGTGCCTGAACCAATCTGAAAGATCATATTCACTTTTATCTCTTCAGCATCAGTCTGAATCATATCCCTGGATATCGTCTTTATCAGTTGTCTTTGAGGCCATCCGTATGCCTCTTCCGGACCAACGGTAACAGAGAACTCATCACCAACCTCACGGCCCACAAATGCCTTTTCTAAGCCAGCAATCATTGAACCGTCACCCTCAACAAATGAAAGCACTTCACCGCCTGCGGACGAATCAACAATCTCATCGGATTCATTCCGAATCGCATAATCGAACTTGTAGTACATTGGCATACTTGAATATCTCTGCTTCATTCTGTTGATATTATATCTGCGCTAGCAATGACTGCCATGAATCTTTTACTCTCGAGTAGTCAACCTGATCCGGAAGCTTGGGTTCGGGTAACTCTCCACCAACAAATTGCCGGTACACATCCAATATCATATCTACCGCGATGCCATCATCCTGATAACGATATTCGGCAGGCACGAATTCTCTGTAAGACAGACCGTCAGGCACAACTGGTATACAGCCTGCCTGCATCGCTTCCAGCACTGCCAAACCCTGAAACTCCTGTTGCGCCGTAGACAGAACCAGGTGGCTCGAATTCAACAAGGCTATATATGAGTCTCTGTCTTCAACAAAACCTTCTTCACCCAACTTGTTCTCACTTCGTAACATCGCGAGAGTTCTTCTGATTTCCACAGGAATCTTTCTAAATGCCTGACCAATCAGGTGGAATTGAAATTCGATGTTGGTGTTTAACAGTTTGCGGACCAGCATTTCGAGCCTCACGACCCCCTTGTCTTGTTCCCATCGATGATTCCAGACCATACTGAAAACTGGTGATGTCTGTGCAGGTGATGCTGTCTGAGGTCTGAGTGCAACCGCGATGACCAGACTTTTATTATCCAGGGATGCCACGATCTCTGGCGGAACACCGTCAGGCATCCTGGCAAGCAGATCATCTACCCCACCAAGAAAAGTATCCTTATTGAAATTTGAATTAAATACCAGCCGATCGGCTGCTATGGCACTATACAGACTCGTGATCTGTCTCTCTAACAAATGCGCTGAAGCACCTGTAACAGGGTACGCGAATTGATTCTCATGAAAATACAAAATTGCCGGTACGTTCTGCAACGATGGACACATTCCCTTTAAAGCTGACAAATCGGTCATCGAAGTTGCGATTACAAGGTCGTACTCCTCCCTCAGACTTATGTCATGCGACAGAGTCAAACTGTTACCACGAAATCGCCAGCTGAAGTACCTAGGGGCCAGAGTTACAGTAACAACTTGATGGCCAGCCAGCTGTTCATCAAGCCCTTCACGCCAATACTGGTGACTTAGAGCATCATAAGGTGACAACAGCAGAATTCTCATTTATGTATTTTTCGATGGAGTTGACCGTTATGGTACCGGTATTCCCGTTGCTTCTGTAGAATATCGACCTCTCTAACATAACTAGTCGGCCTTGAGGTAATCATGACCGGAATTGTAATCATTGGTGCTGGTCAGGGAGCTGGCCAGGCAGCAGCTAACTTTCGTCAAGCTGGCTATGAGGGCGAACTAATGATCCTGGGAGAAGAACCCTTTCCTCCCTATCAAAGACCACCTCTTTCAAAGCAGTATCTGTCCGGCGAGATGCCATTGGAGAAGATTTTTGTTCGAGCCGAGAAATTCTACGCAGATCAGAATATCGAATTACGAACCAATACCCGAGTGATTTCCATTGATCCCGATTCGAAAACAATCGAGACCGCGTCCGGGGAGAAGATTGGATATGAGAAACTTTTAATCGCAACAGGCAGCCGCCCTCGCACCCTCGACGTTGAAGGCAGTGAGCTGACGGGTATTCACTACCTGCGTACCCTTTCTGATGTCGATGCCATCAGAGATGCCATGACAACTGCCGCTAACCTCGTAATTGTCGGTGGTGGTTACATTGGGCTGGAATTTGCGTCGGTCGCTGTCGCTGCGGGCCTCAACGTCACACTGGTGGAAATGGAACAGCGAATTCTCCAGCGAGTCACAACTGAAGAGATGAGCGACTACTACCATAGGCTGCATACTGAACGAGGACTGAACATTCTCACTAACACAACCGTAAGTGGATTTACCGGATATGATCATGTTTCAAAAGTGCACTGCTCTGACTCAAGTATCGATGCAGACCTTGTAATCGTCGGAATTGGTATTCTACCCAACATTGAACTGGCTGAAGATGCCGGGATTGAATGTGACAATGGAATCCTGGTTGATACTCACTGCAGGACTTCGGTCGAAGACGTATATGCGATAGGAGACTGTACCAATCACCAAAACTCACTTTTGAATCGCAGGCTGCGGCTCGAATCAGTACCGAATGCCATGGAGGCTGCAAGGGTTGCCGTATCCAATATGCTGGGAGTAGAAAAAGATTATTCTGCAGTTCCGTGGTTCTGGTCGGATCAATACGATCTAAAGCTGCAGATGGTTGGGTTTTCATCTGAAGGTGATACTCAGATTCTGAGAGGAGACAAGGAGAAGAACCAATTTGCCGTTTTCTATCTGAAAGATGGCGCTGTAGTCGCTGTCGACGCGG